>FWWM01000123.1_pt1 | contig 249076 bp, 208 predicted proteins | sample 2228351 | NCBI WGS metagenome assembly FWWM01 (sample SAMEA103939774, study PRJEB20133) | metagenome
CCATGACTGGGATCAGCCACAACCGGCAGATGGCTTTTCTGCTTGACCACCGGAATGGCCGAAAGATCAAGTGTGTTGCGCGTCTGCGTCTCAAACGTACGAATGCCACGCTCGCAGAGAATCACCTGCGGGTTGCCGTGCGCGATCACATATTCGGCACTCATTAACCACTCTTCGATAGTGGCGGCCGGTCCCCGCTTCAGAAAAACCGGCTTATCCACCTTGCCCAGCTCCTTGAGCAGAGCAAAATTCTGCATGTTGCGGGCGCCCACCTGGAAGATGTCGGTGTACGGATAGATCAGCTCAATCTGGTTGACCTCCATTACTTCCGTGATAACCCGGAGTCCGTAGTGGTCGGCCGCCTCGCGCAGCAGCTTGAGCCCCACTTCGCCAAGCCCCTGGAAGGAATAGGGCGAGGTGCGCGGCTTGAAGGCGCCGCCTCGGAGGAAGGTCGCGCCCTGCGCCGCCACATGCGCTGCCGTCGCCATGATCTGCTCCTCGCTCTCGACAGAGCATGGGCCTGCCATCACCACCACCTCAGGTCCGCCAATCACCACGCCCTTGACTTCGATCTGGGTGTCTTCTTTTTTCCAGACGCGGCTGGCAAACTTGTACGGTTCAGTTACCCGGTAAACGTCCGCCACCCCATCGAGCACTTTGATGTGACGAATATCGAAATCTGGCTTGACGCCGATCGCTCCCAGCACGGTCTGATTGACCCCGGTCGAACGGTGCACGTCGAAGCCGTAAGCGTTCAGCCGTTCGATCACGGCCTGGATCTGGGCCTCGGTGGCCCCGGGCTGCATCACGACAACCATACCCCCTTGCCGTTGCTCGTTGTGAAACAGGAATTTCATGCGCAAAGATACGAAAGTTCCGGACGCTTCAAAAATCTACGCGCGTTTTTTGCTGAACCTGAAGCTGTCTTGGCCATTTATTTTGTTTCTAACGAACGCAAAAACGCATGGTCGCGCAAACAACCGGAGGACGTTCTCAGGCGCTGTTGTTTCTGCGGCCGGCCTCGGAGCTCACGCTCAAGTCGAGCCGGACGCGCCGGCGCTTTCAGCAGCTGCTGGTGCGCAACCTGAAAGACGCGCTGCGAAGCCAGGCGATTCCGTTTCGCTTTCAGGGTTACTGGAGCTGGTTTCTGATCGAGACAGAGGCGCCGCTCCAGGCGATCGAGGCGCTGCGCCATGTGCCGGGCATCGGACCGATCATGCCGATCGAGCTGGTTACCGGCACTTCGCTGGCAGAAATCGTGGAGCGCGGGGCCGAGGCGTTTGCCGAGCGCGTGCGCGGCCGTCGCTTTGCTGTGCGCGCCCGACGGCGAGGGGACCATCCCTACCGCTCACGGGATATCGAAGTCGAACTCGGCGCAGCACTACGTCCCTTTGCGGAACGGGTCGATCTGACCAACCCAGAAGTGACGGTGCACGTAGAGGTGCGAGAAGACCGCGCTTACTTCTACACCACCCTCATCAAGGGATTAGGCGGCCTTCCGATAGGAAGCCAGGGGCAGGCGCTGGTGCTTATCTCCGGTGGTTTCGACTCGGCCGTAGCGGCCTGGCTGGCCATGCGGCGCGGTGTGGCCGTCGATTACCTGTTTTGCAACCTGGGGGGCAAGGCGTACGAACGTGCCGTACTACAGGTCGCCAAAGTGCTGGCCGACGCCTGGAGCTTCGGCACGCGGCCCCGCTTCTACTCAGTGGATTTTGGACCGGTCGTCGATGAAATGCGCCGCCACGTGCGACCGGCCTACTGGCAGGTGGTGCTCAAACGCTTGATGTACCGGGCCGGCGAAGCCGTGGCCCATCAGACCCAAGCGCTGGCACTTATCACCGGCGAGTCGCTCGGCCAGGTCTCCTCGCAGACGCTCAAAAACCTGCAGGCCATCGAGGCGAGCACGTCGCTGCCTGTACTACGGCCGCTGCTGACCTACGACAAGGAAGAGATTATCAACCTGGCCCGGCAGATCGGCACGGCTACGCTCTCGGAGCGTGTGCGCGAATACTGTGCGCTGACGCCCGATCGGCCCGTGACGGCTACACGCCCCGAAGCGATCGATGCCGAAATCGCCAAGCTCGATCTATCGGTGCTCGAGCAGGCCGTTGCCTCAGCCGACGTGTACGATCTGCGAGCGCTGTCGGCCTCGGCGCTGGTAACGCCTTATCTGTTCATCGAAGAAATTCCGGCAGGTGCCGTGGTCATCGATTGCCAAAGTGAGGCGCTCTATGAGCACTGGCACTATCCGGGCGCCCGCCACATGGATCCCTGGCAACTCTTGCGGCAGTTCCGGCATCTGGACCGCGATCACCTTTACGTGCTTTATTGTCCCCGCGGATTACAATCGGCCTACGTGGCCGAGGTCATGCAGCGGGCCGGCTACGAAGCCTACTCGTTCAAGGGCGGCGTGCCAGCTCTCAAGGCCTATGCCCGGGCGCAGGGCATCGAGGTGCCTGAGCTTTACAGCGCCTCTGCTGACAGATAAGCCACGCAGGCACCAGCAAACGGCGCGGCAGGCCGCGCGCATTTAGCGGTAGCGTTCGAGCGTGAATTTTTCACCCAGATAACGGCGGCGTACTTCAGGATCGGCCGCCAGTTCTTCGGCGGTTCCATGCTGAAAGATGCGTCCTTCGTAGAGCAGATAGGCACGGTCGGTGATGGCCAGCGTTTCGTGCACGTTGTGATCGGTGATGAGCACGCCGATGCCGCGGGCCCGCAGCTCGGCTACCAGCGCCATAAGTTCTTCGACGGCGATTGGATCGATCCCGGCGAAAGGCTCATCCAGCAGCAGAAAGCGAGGGCGTGTGGCCAGCGCCCGGGCGATTTCCGTCCGTCGCCGCTCCCCGCCCGAGAGCATGTAGCCCTTCGAGCGACGTACACGCTCCAGTCCGAATTCCTGCAGCAGCTGCTCTACCCGAGCCCGGCGTTCGGCGCGACTCAGCGGCTGAAATTCCAGCACGGCCTTCAGATTTTCTTCAACGGTCAGCTGACGGAAGATCGAAGCCTCCTGGGCCAGATAGCCCACACCCAGTCGTGCCCGTTGGTACATAGGCAGGTGCGTGATCTCCCGATCGCTCAGGAAAATCTTGCCGGCATTAGGCCGCACCATGCCCACGATCATGTAGAACGTGGTCGTTTTGCCGGCTCCGTTCGGGCCAAGCAGCCCCACAATTTCGCCTTGGCGGACCCGCAGGCTGACGTCCTGCACGACAAAGCGCTTGCGATAGCGTTTGAAGAGCCCTTCGGCTCGCAATTCAGTGGTTTCCGGCGCGTTCATAGGCGGTAGGGTTCGAGGCCGGCATCACTGGTGGCAAAGGCCGATGCCACACTGGCGCGGTGCGCAACCGCTGCTGGATCCAGGTTTCCTGCAGCAAATCGGCCGGATTGGGCCGAAGTTCCGGCACCCATCGAAAGCCTTCAAGCTGAAAAGGCTCCGGGATCCGGTCGCGGTCGTACTGCACGCCCTGCACGCCCCCCTGCACCCGCACGCGTCGCACCCGATCGCCGGCAAACCAGAAGGTAATCTCATCGCCGGAGACGCGCACAGCGCCCTGGAGCGTGTCGTTTCGATCGCGTAGATAATAGATCGCCTCGGCGTTGGGACCGACCACAAGCTGACGAAGTGAATCCTGGTCGAAGAAGCCTACCAGCCGTCGTCCCTTGAGCTGTTGAAGGCGCTCGAGCACCGTGTCGCGCTGCACGACAAAGGCGTTCGGAAACACCCGGAGCGTGTCGCGGTCGCCGCTGCCGCGCAACCAGAGCGTATCGCCGAAAACCTGGGTCTCTTCAAACCAGGCGATCGGCTTGCCAAACAACCGCACTTCTTCCCATGCCACCTCACCGTCCCGAACGATCCGGTCGTACACCAGCGAGTCGGCGCGGGTGGCCAGTCGTCGCTGCCAAAGCTGCACGGAGTCGACGGCCACCAGCCGCCGCAGCGAATCCTGCCGAGTGAAGTGCAGCTGGCCGGCCCGCACCAGAAGCGTATCAAGCCGGCCTGTGGAGTCGGGACGCAACAGCACCAGTAGCGGCCAGCCCGTCACCCAACTGTAGCCGGTCTGCTCGTTGTTGAAGGCCTGACGGCCAAAAAGCAGGGTGCGCGTAACCGTACCGTCTTCGGACGTGTCCTGCTGTTCGATAAAGACGCGTCCCCGGGCCAGCGCCACTTCGGTATCGCGAAAGTAGATGACCGTATCGGCCTCCAGATAGCTGTTTTTACCCGCAAGCCTCACGTTCCCATAAAATTCTGCCCGCTTTTCGTCGGACCAGTACACGCCGCGCTGGCTCGTGAGGACGGCGGTACTGTCGGCCAAGCGCACACCCGCTTCAAAGACCGCTCGCTTTTCTTGCGTGTAGTACCAGCCCAGCGGCGCTTCCACCGTTACCGTGCCGTCCCAGAGCCGCACGTGTCCGATGGCACGCCCGACCTTCTGGCGGCTGTCGTAGTAGATTGTATCGGCTTCGAGCGAGTCGCCGCGCTCCACAATGCGGACGTCCCCCACAAAGCGAATGCGCCGCTCCTCGGGCCATTGCGTGGCGCGTTGGGCCCAGAGTCGGGTTGAATCCTGTTGTAGAAAAACATGTCCGATCAGTTCGCGGAAACGTCGGCCGGCCACATCCACGCCTCCGACCAGCGAATCGGCCTGCAGGACTACCGGACGACGGCTTGTGTCGGCCGGCTGCGCCCGGAGCGCAGGGGCCCATCCCCATCCTATCAGCAGTAGCAGGAGCAGACGTGCATTCATTCGGACCCCGTCTCTTCGATCATAACACGACCGGTTACGCGGTGCAGCCGATAGGAACGGAGTTGCTCATCAGCCTCCAGCTCAAATCCCGCCACCTGTTCATCAGGGGCCAGCAGGCGTACGAAACCCGGTGCATAAAGCTGCTGCTGATCTTCGAGCCAGCGCAGCCGATCGGTCAGCAACCGCTTTCCCTCGCGGGTGAACACCTCTACGTCGCCTTCGGCCTCAAAGCGGCGGGTGTTTTCGTAGTAGATTACCCTTTGGGCCCGCAGCGTTGCGCTCGAGTCCCCCTCCGATGTAAAAAGCCATCCCCGAACCGGCTCGCCGGCTGTTCCTTCGAGCACCACGTAGGTGCTTTCGGGAAATTCTTGCCGGATCAGGTGTGCAGCCAGCAAGCGTGCCCGGAGTCGCCCCTCAATCGAAAGCCGATAGTCCACCTGCCAGCCCTCCTGCTTGGGCTCCTGCTCGGCCTGCACGGCCGCCACTACCTCGGGCGTAGGAGGTTGGCGGCAGGCGACCACCAGCAGACAACCTGCCAGCAGGGTGCCATGTAGCAGGCCTCTCATACCGTTACGGTCTGCTCCGGCGGCAATACCGTCCAGGCTGTTTCCACCAACTCCCCACAGCGGGTCAGCCAGTCCGCAAAGTCCCGACAGATGGCTTCCAGCGCAGTCGCGGATACCACGGCAGCGGGTGCATACACGCACGCCATGACGCGCGTGGTCGCCTCGTCCGTCTTGGTGACCAGGCTATCCTTCACCGGATTGACGATGGGCACGTCCACGCCAGTTTCCGGATCCACGCGACAACCGACGATCAGATCCGTCAGATCAATCTGCTGCCCGGCTGTGTTGAAGACATAGACCTCGCCTGCACGTCCCAGTCGAAAGCGAAAGCGCGTGCTGGCGGCTCGGTCCAGGTCCCAGAGCGACACCGGCAGCATGTGCAGCAGGCTGATATAATTGGCCACGTCTACAGGGCCGTTAATATGAGGGAAGTTACCGGCCTGTGCCTCCCGAAGCAGGTATTCGCTGGCCGGCTTGGCGCGGCCGGTGGGTTTATAGCGGCCGTTGCGCAGCAGATCGCGTACGGCCTGCCGGCGCGCCTCCAGCTCGGGCGGCAATTGTTGCCGCGCAACAAGCAACTGCTGCAGCGCTTCGGTAAAACCTTCTGGCTCGGCCATAACGATCAGACCTTCTGCCCGCACCAGGCCGAGCAACGCATCGCTTCGCGGAATTTTGTTTTCAACGTGAATCTGCATGGAAGCTGGACTTTCCTTTTGCGTGCAAAGGTTGTACTATATAGTGCCCCAGGTGGTATAGTGTTTGAGGCCCTAACCATCCAGTCCAGAAACGTGCGTTTTAGCTACGCCTGGACCAGACGATACTTTTAATCACCAGGAACCAGCCCCAAACGTGTGATGCACAACCCGTCGGTCATGAATTTTTCGGTCGAACCGCTGAGCGCTGAAACCGTCGTCATTCGCGTCGGCAAGGCGCTGGACTTTCGCAACGCAGCGGAATTCAAGGCCATCTGCCAGGAACAGGTGCAGCAGGGCGTCCGCAATTTTATCCTGGATTTTTCTGAAACGGGCATTCTGGACTCCACGGGACTGGGCGCCATTTTTTCCCTGTACCGGCAGGTTTCGCCACGCAACGGCCAGGTTTTCTTTGCGTCGGTCTCACGGCCTGTCCAGGTGGTCGTGCAGCTGACGCGAACGTATAAGGTTTTCCGCCAGTTTCCCTCGGTTGAGGCAGCCCAGGAGGCTTTGCAGCAACCCTGACGGCACAACAGGATCCGGCTGCAGGGTTGATTTGGCCTCCTGGTCTGGACGTGTCCCAAATCCATGATGAAAGAAGTGCGTTACCAGTTTAACAGCCTGGAGGGCTTAATCGACCAGGTGCACGCCCTTTTCTCGAAGCCAGATGCGGGCCTTCCACTGCCTCCGGAAAATGAAGATCTGCGTTATCGGGTGCAGCTAACCATTCATGAATGGTTGGCTAATTTAATTCAACATGCGCATTTTGGCACCCGCGTGCCGTCCATCGAGCTAATGATCCGCAGCAATGGCCACGTTGTTGAGTGTTTTATTGAGGACAATTCAGAAGGATTTGACTTAAATGGACGATTGGAAGCCAATCCGTCGATTCAAGAAGCCTTTCCCGAGCGAGGGATGGGCCTGCACTTTATTCGCGCCTGCACACAAAAACTTAACTACATTCGCCTGAAGGACGGAAGACACCGTCTGGTCTTTACACTGGCCAAAGACGAAGATCCATGGCTCGATATTCCATTTTAGTGGTCGAGGACGAGCACACGCTCCGCCGTCTGCTCGAGTACCGGCTGAGCAAATACTATCGGGTGCGCTCGGCCGCCAACGGCGAGGATGCCCTTCAGCTTGTGCTGGAGGAGATCCCTGATCTAATCATCTCGGACATCATGATGCCAAAGATGGACGGGTTTGCCCTCCAACAGGCATTGCAGAGCCGCAAAGACACACGTGCCATCCCGTTCATCTTCCTGACGGCCAAAACCGACGAGCACAGCCGCATACGCGGCATGCGCATGGGCGTCGACGACTACATCACCAAACCCTTCGACATCGACCAGCTGCTGACCCGCATCGAACGCCTGCTGGAACGTACCAAATACTTTCAGACGCAGCTCGATGCCCGCATTGGACAGGACTTCTCCAAAAAGCTCATGCCCAAACAGCTCCCGTCTGTTCCGGGCTACCGACTCTATTTCCACAACAGCCCCAAGGAATACGGCGGCGGCGACTTTTTCGACTGGACGCAGCACCCAAGCGGCTCGTTTTTCATCACGATCGGCGACGTGATGGGCAAGGGCTTGCAGGCCAAGTTCTACGCGTTCAGCTTTCTCAGCTACATCCGGGGTACGCTCTATGCTATGCTCCAGACCTCGCAGTCGCCCGCCGAACTCCTCCAACGGGTCAACCACGTGCTGATGCAGGATACAGTTATGGAGGAGACATTTGCCTCGCTTCTGATCCTCCGCTGGGATTCCACCTCCCATACAATCACCTATGCCAATGCAGGCCACTGCCGTCCCATTCTGGTCAAAGACCATCAAACGGCCGAAGTGGTCGAATACGGCGATCTGATCCTGGGTCTCGATCCTAATGCTACATTTCAGGACACCACGCTGACGATTCCTCCGGGTGGTGGTCTACTACTCTATACGGACGGCCTGATGGAGCAACGCACGGCTTCGGGGGAAATGATTGGCGAAAAAGGACTGTGTGAGCTGGCTCCCAAAATGATCGGCGCAGAAGACCCCGTCAAGACACTACTGGAAGGCATTTTGAGCCGCTGCAACACCGACACGTTCGACGATGACATCCTCTTTTTCTGGATGGAGCGTCTAAGCTAAGCGGTTGCTGGTAGCCTTACCTGTCTTCCTGCTCATCCGGAGGCCAGCGTCGCCGCGCCTCCTCTTTTAGCAGCCGTCGAGCAGCTTTGATGCCACCGCTTGGCAATTCAGGCCAGGGCCAGAACACTACCGGTATCATGAAGCCCGGTAGTTCCCGGCGCAGTTCTACTTGCCAGCGGTCAGGCGCCCAATGTCCACCCTCATCCAGCCGCACAAAAGCGGCCGGACGCTCACCGAACTCAGGGTCGGGCACGGGTACGACGACGGCCTCGGCAATGCCAGGAAGGCGCAACAGGGCCCGTTCGATCGCCTCCGGTTGAATGTTCTCGCCGCCCGAAATGAACCGGTTGTCACGCCGCCCCTCAACGTGCAGATAGCCCGCCTCGTCCAGCCACCCCAGATCGCCCGTGTCGAACCAGCCGGCCTCGTCGAAGGGTTGGCGCAGCCGACCGTTTTCCAGATAGCCAACAAACCGCACCAGGCCACGTGCCAGGATGGCCCCGTCCGGTCCGATCTTCAGCTCCCGATAGGTCAGCACGCGTCCGGAGGTTCGCAGCAACTCCAGCGCAGCACCGGGCGGCGTGGCCGTGACGGTCGAAGCCATTTCGGTCAGGCCGTAGCTGGTATGCAGTGGCCAGCCCCGCGCCGCCCCCTCCTGCAGCACTTCCTCCGGGATGGCGCTGCCGCCCAGCAATACCGCCCGGAGCGTCCGGGGAGACGGCCCTTCGGTTTCGTGCAGCAGCCGCCAGAGTTGCGTGTGCACCAGCGAGACATGCGTGGGTGCATAGTGCACCAGCGCCCGGCCAAGCGGCTCTCGCCGTTCCGGGATTACGATCTCGGCACCGGTCAGCAGGCAACGGATAACTACCCCCATGCCGCCCACATGGTAGAGCGGCAGCACCAACAGCCACCGATCCTCTGGTAGCAACTCCAGATGTTCCGCCACTCCACGCGCGCTGTAGAAGTGATTGGCAACCGTGTGTAGTACCCCTTTAGGGGTTCCAGTACTGCCCGAGGTAAAAAAAACCGTGGCGTACTGCTCCATAGTCAGCCGCGGCGGCACTTCCGGCGCCTCTGGGGGAGCATCCCACAACATCTCCGGGTGCCAGCAGGGCCGCATCGCCTCGCCCGACCGATCGGAGATCAGGGCCTGGATGCCAACCTGACGAATCAGGACATCAAGGCTGGCTGCCGGCAAACGCGTGCTGAGCAGACAGGCCACGGCCCGAAGTCGCCAAAGCGCCAGCAGGATCGCCAGCGTGGCAACCGGATCGTCCAGCCAGAGCCCAATCCGATCCCCTGGTCCTACCCCTTCACGCTGCAGACGCGTGACGGCACGCCGGACCCCTTCCTCCAACGCGGCCGCCGTAATTGTACCGGACGGTAGCCGCACCAGCGGACGGTCCGACGCCTCCCGACTCCTCTGAAACAACGGGCAGATTATCTCACGCCACGACATCGATCGCCTCCAGTACAGCCGGGTTGGGATGCCAGGGGCCAGCCAACGCTTCAGCTATCGGCATTTCCGGTTGCAATGCCAGTCGGGGATGCACCACGTCGTCGGCCAGCCAGCGGTAAGGATCCAGCCCAGCCGCCGCCGTACTCCGAGAAGCGGCAGCCAGCGCCAGCAACCCACGCGTGCCAACCCCGGCTTCAAAGGCTGCGCTCCAGACCACCTTCAGCCCTAACGCTTCCGCTTCTTTTGCACGGTGCCAGGCACGCAGCAGGCCTCCCAGCAGCGCCGGCTTTAGCACTACAGCAACGACACCCTCCCAGTGGTTCAGCGGCATCTCTGGCTGCTCGACCAGTGTTTCGTCGAGCGCCACCGGCACCGGGCTCCGCCGCACAAATTCCTGAAGCTTTTCCGGGTTGCGCAGCGGCTCTTCGATGTATTCAATATCCAGATCCGCCACTGCTTCGGCAAACGCCAGCGCTTCGCACAACGTCCAAGCCCGATTTGCGTCCACCCGCAGCGTTATTTCTTTTCCCAGTATGTCTCGGAGTTGCTGCACGCGCCACCCCGCTTCCTCTGGCGCATATCCACCCACCTTGACTTTGGCCGTCCGGTATCCGGCGGCCCGGATCGCCGCCAGGCATTCGGGACGCTCATGCCAGTTCGTCGGTACCAACGCGTTGATCGAAATTACGGGCAACGGATCGGATGCCAACCAGGTGTCTAGCCGCCTTCCTGCGCGGGCGGCCTGCCAGCTTACAAGCGCCAGCTCCCATCCCCACTGCACCGAAGCAGGCACGCCGGCCAGCAAAGACGCCACGGTTTCGGCCCATTCTGAAAACGTGAACGCTTCCGGCACAGCCGTCAGGCGCGGGAGCAAATGCCGCAGCGCCTGAAATGCCGCCTCTGGCGTTTCGCGACTGAAGCCCGGCAGCGGCGCCACTTCGCCCCAGCCGATCGCACCGCTTCCCTGGACCTGCAACAACCAACCCTGACGCACGAAGGCACCGGACGGTAGCGGCACTTCAAGCGGCACGCTGAAGCGAAACAGATGCCAGCTGCATTTAGGCATGGCCGCTCACGTCAGGATCCACCCCATCGAGAACAGCAGGCTATAGAGCAGCAGCAGGCGCCCGGTGGCGGCCAGCAGTGCGTTCAGCACGGCACCGTCCCGCTCAAGCGCCAGCGTCTGGATGGCGCGCACGCAGGCCGGCAGCAGCGCCAGCACCGCAATCGCTCCACCGTGCCGATAAGTCAGCAGATACCAGACAACCGGCAGCAGCAATGCGCCCTGCAGGCAGCAGGCGTAGAGTCCCACGCCAAACGCCCGCCCGAAGCGCACCACAGGCGTCCGCTTACCTGCCTGGCGGTCTTCCTCCATGTCCCGCACGTTGTTCACCAGCAGGATGCCCGTCGCGATTAGTCCGGGCGCCAACCCCATCAGCAGCACTTCCCGTGTGATGGCAAGCGTCTGTACGTAATAGGTACCACCCACGGCCACCGGCCCGAAGAAGATAAGCACAAAAAGCTCCCCCAGACCCAGATAGGCCAGCGCATACCGGCCATTTGTATACAGCATGCCAAATAGAATCGAAAGCAATCCGATTGCCAGCACAGGCCAGCCGCCCCGCCAGATCAGGTAAAGGCCGGCCACAACGGCCAGCGCAAACGTCAACGCAGTGGCGCGTCGCATGGCCTCGGGCGTGACCAGCCCCGCGGCCGTCACCCGCAGCGGTCCTTTGCGGGTGGCCGTGTCAGCACCCTTCAGGTAGTCCGCATAGTCGTTGGCGAAATTCGTCCCGATCTGGATCAGCAGCGCACCGATGAGTGCAAAAAGGGCCGAAAGCAGATGAAAGCCACCGTCTGCCCAGGCCATTGCCGTACCTATGAACACAGGTGCGATGGCCGCCGCCAGCGTCTTGGGGCGGGCTGCCAGCACCCAGATGCGCCAGCGCGGCAGCGCCGGTGCCGAGGCCGTCGAACCGAATCCGTCTGGCATGGATCTTTACGAAGTGGTCCGCGCAGACAGCCTCCTTCACGCCGCAGCCGCCTCCCCGTTCCAGATGTTTTTAGGCCACCTCCGCAATACTTTCTCGAAAGCCTGAGCCGCTCGGCATACATAGGCCCCCTTCCGCCGAATAATCCCTACCGTTCGTCTCGGAGATGGCTCTGGCAATAGAACAGCCTGAAGCCCGCGGGCCGCTTCCAGGCGTAGCGTCAGCCCTGGCAATACAGTGGCCATTCTTAGGGTGCGCGCCAGTTGCAGTAATCCCTCGATCGTGTTCAGCTCCAGCGCTACCTGGGGTTTAAGCCCCATGGCCTGGGCCCATCGATCCCAGAGGCGCCGGGTACAATACAAGGTCGGCAGTAGTGCAAGCGGCGTCTGCGCAAGCATTTCCAACGAAGCCACCCGCCGCCCAGCCAGAGGATGCTCCGACGATACGACTAATACAAGCTCTTCGTCAAACAAGGGGATCGATTCCAATCCTTCCGGCCCTGCCGGCACGAAACTGAGTCCCAGATGAAACCGGCCCTCCAGCACCCCGGCTTCCACTTCGTCAGCCGGCAGCTCCAGCACATGCAACCGCACACCAGGATACCTTCGGATAAACGCCGTCACGGCATACGGAATCAGATAGGCCTGCACGGTCTGGACGGCTCCCACCACCAGGCTGCCACGCCGAAGCCCTTGCAACTCGTCAAGGGCTACCCGCATAGCCTCGAGCTCGGCCAACATGCGCCGGGCGTGCGCGACAACCACTTCGCCTGCAGCCGTAAGGCGTACCGGCGTGGTCGCTCGGTCCAACAGCACCTCCCCCAACTCCTCCTCCAGCTTCCGGATCTGCTGCGAAAGTGCCGGCTGCGAGACAAAGCAGCGCTCAGCTGCTCGCGTAAAATGCCCCTCTTCAGCTACCGCCAGCAGGTAGCGCAACGATCGCAATTCCATAAGCAATGCTTATCATTTTGAGAAAAATAAAATATTTTACTTATCGAAGATACCAATTTAGCTTTGCTCCTGTCAAGCAACCCCAAACTACTGAGCGCCATGACAACCCCAATTCTTCCTGGTTACACCTACGGACAGCCCGACGTAGCACGTTCGCCCCTTTCGATGGAAGCGTTCGCGTTGCTTAAAAAAACGGTGCTGTTCACCGACGAAGATGTGCGCTACCTACGCATGGCCGGTGATGTGCTCGAAGATCAGATTGATGCGGTGCTGGACCTGTGGTACGGATTTGTGGGGAGTCATCCGCACTTGATTTACTACTTTCAGGGGCCGGACGGTCAACCTATTGCGGAATACCTGGAGCGTGTACGGGTCCGCTTCGGGCAATGGATTTTAGATACCTGCCGGCGTCCTTACGATCAGGACTGGCTGAACTATCAGATGGAAATCGGGTTGCGCCACCATCGGACGAAGAAAAACCAGACCGACGGGGTTTCGGCACCGCCGCATATTCCGCTGCGCTACCTGATTGCTTTTATTGTTCCCATTACGCTTACCATACGGGACTTTCTGGCGCGCAAGGGGCATGCGCCCGCAGACGTAGAGAAGATGCATCAAGCCTGGTTCAAGGCCATCACGCTGCAGGTGGTGCTTTGGAGCTATCCGTATGCGCGTGAAGGCGACTTTTGAATCAGCCTTGCAGCATTTCGGGCCGTATGGGCAGTCGTCGGACGCGGCGCCCTGTTGCCGCAAAAATTGCGTTGGTCAGCGCAGGGGCTACAGGTGGCACAGGCGGTTCGCCCAACCCGGTCGGGTCCGCCTCGCTATCGACAAAGTGGACTTCAATCACCGGCGGCACCTCGCTCTGACGCAGCAGCGGGTAATTGTCGAAGTTGGACGAAACGACCCGACCGCCCTCCAGCACAACCTCGGCCTTAAGGGCTGCCCACAAGCCATCGAGCACGCCGCCGATCACCTGGGCCTCGGCACCGCTTGGGTTGACGACGCGGCCGCAGTCTAACACCGCCACGACGCGGTGCACGTGCACCTGGCCGGTGTCGTCCACGGACGCTTCGACCACTTCGGCCGCATAGCTGGCGAATGCCCAGTGGCAGGCAATGCCCAGCCCATGGCCTTCGGGCAACGTGCGTCCCCAGCCGGCCTTCTCAGCCGCTAGTTCCAACACGCGCCGCAGACGAGCCGGCTCGTAAGGCGGCGCCCAGCCGCCCCCTTCGCTCCGTGCCTCCATGTCGAACAACTCCAGACGATAGGCGAGCGGATCGCGCCCAGCGGCCACCGCCAGCTCGTCGATAAAGCTTTCGACGGCAAAGGCCGTGTGCGTGTGCTCGACCGACCGCCACCAGCCGCGAAAGATTGGGCTCTGGAACGGACGGTACTCCAGGCGCCAATTTGGCACGCGATAGGGCAACAGGTCCGCCCCGCCGACCTCCGAGCGGTGTTGGTCGGGCGCATCGGGCCCCTCCAGCGCTGCCCGGATCGATGTGGACACCAGTCGGTGGTACCAGGCCAGTGGCCTACCCGCGGCATCAAGGGCGGCCTCAATGCGGTGGACGGCCATAGGCCGGTAGAAGTCGCATTGCAGATCGTCCTCGCGGGTCCAGACCACCTGCACAGGTGCACCCATGGCTTTCGAGAGGTAGGCCGCTTCGACGGCATAGTCATCCATGAGCCGCCGGCCAAAACCGCCACCCAGCAGCGTGATAAACACGCGCACGTTGCGTTCGGGGATGCCCAGCACGTCGGCAATGCCTTGCGCTGCCCCTCCGGGCGTCTGCGTTGATGCCCAGACCGTGCACCGGTCGCCTTCCACATGCGCCACGGCATTGATCGGCTCCATGGGAGCATGTGCCAGGAAGGGCAGCACGTAGGTCGCTTCGAGGCGGCGACTTCCCTGCGACAGGGCCGTTTCGACCGATCCGCGCTCACCCACGACCAAACCGGGTTCGGCCGCCATCGCCTGCATCTGCTCAAGGTAGGCCGCAGCGCTGTGCCGCTCGGCATCGCCCGGATCCCATTCGATGCGCAGCGCTTGCCGCCCCCGGAAGGCTGCCCAGGTATTTTCGGCGATCACGGCCACGCCCGGCCGCACCCGATAGATGCCCGATCCAAGCGCCGGAAGCTCGACAACGGCGCGCACGCCCGGTACCTGACGGGCAGCTGCGTCGTCGTAGCGCAGCAGCCGTCCGCCAATGTACGGGCAGTGTTCGATGCTGGCCACAAGCATGCCCGGCACGCGTACATCGATGCCGTAGGTGGCCCGTCCCGTGATAATGTCAGGAATGTCCACGCCGCTTTGAGGCCGGCCAATCAGCCGAAAGCTGGCTGGGTCTTTCAGACGCACCGAGTCCGGCGGCTCCAGACGGGCCGCTTCGGCGGCCAATTCGCCGTAGCGTAGCGCTTCGCGACCGTTCGGGTGCAACACCTGCCCTTGCTCTGTGCGGCAGCGTGCCGGATCGACCCCCCAGCGCCGGGCGGCCGCCTCGACGAGCAGTTCTCGGGCCATAGCCCCAGCCTCGCGCAGCTCCCGCCAACGCGTGCGCACGCTGCTGCTGCCGCCTGTCCCCTGGCTGCCATATTTCGGATCGAGCGGGGCCTGCTCCACGCGCACCTGCTCCCAGTCGGCGTCCAGCTCTTCGGCCACCAGCATGGCCAGTGAGGTACGCACGCCCTGGCCCATATCCGACTTGGGCACATAGATGCGCACCGTTCCATCCGGATCAATCTGGACGTACGGATTCAGTTCGACCGGAGTCTCGTCTGCCTTTCCACTCCCAATATGCGGGACCAGTCCACCGACAAGCAGCCCGCCTGTGGCGGCCACGCCCACCTTCAGAAACGCACGACGGCTGAGCCTAAGCGGATTGCGTCGCGCCTCGATGTATTCCCAGAGGTCAAAGCCACTCATTGCGCACCCTCCTGCCGCATAATCTCTGCGGCCCGATGAATCGCCTGACGGATCCGATGATAGGTGCCACAGCGGCATAGGTTACCGCCCATGGCAGCGATGATGTCTTCGTCGGTTGGGTTCGGGTTCTGCCGCAGCAGCGCAGCGGCCGTCATGAGCTGACCGGCCTGGCAATAGCCGCATTGCGGCACGTTCAGCTCGCGCCAGGCCCGCTGTAGTGGGTGATTTCCCTCCGGATCCAACCCCTCGATGGTCGTAACGGGCTGCCCGACGACGGCCGAGACCGGCAGCACGCACGAGCGCACCGGCGTACTGCTCAAATGCACCGTGCAGGCGCCGCAAAGCGCCTTGCCGCAGCCAAACTTGGTGCCCGTCAGCCCCAGCACATCCCGCAGCACCCAGAGCAGCGGCATGTCCGGCGGCACATCGACCGTGTGCCGGATTCCGTTGACCAGCAATTCAAAGCGTGCCATGTCTTTCGCGAATTTTCTCTCCTGCTACGGAAAGCTCATCCTGACAGCCGCATGCGGTCAGGTGTGCGTTTTCTATTTAGTATATTTTTACGAAATTGTCGCGTATTGCGCAAGAATTACTTTGTCAGCAGCACCTTGGAAGCCATAAGCAGCACTTAACGGAGACCATCATCATGAATCGTCGCACGTTTCTGCAACAGACATTGGCTGCAGCGCTCCTGCCACTTGTTTCGCCCCGAAGCTTTCGCCTGCAGGAAGATCCATTCCGTTCACTTCGTCGCAACGTGGGCATCTTTACCGGACGTGGTGGCACCATCGGCTGGCTGGCCACGGCCGATGCTCTCATCGTGATCGATGCGCAATTTCCTGAAACGGCCACGCAGTGCTGGGAAGGCCTTCATACCCGCACCAAACGCACGATCGACGCGCTGATCAACACGCACCACCACCGGGATCACACGGCCGGCAACATCGCGCTGAAGCCACATGCGCGCCAGATCATCGCCCATCGCAACGTACCGGATCTGCAGCGCCGCGCTGCCGAGCAGCAGGGCACGCTCGACCAGCAGGCCTACGCTGACCGGACGTTCGACACGTCGCTCACGCTCGGAGCCGGCGACGAGCGCGTGCACATCGTCTATTACGGCCCGGCCCACACCGGCGGCGATGCCATCATCCATTTTGAAAAGGCCAACATCGTACACGTGGGCGACCTGGTCTTCAACCGGATGCCCTGCTTCATCGACCTGCCGGGTGGTGCCACCACCGAGGGCTGGATCGTCGCGCTGGAGCGCCTGCATGCCACCTACGACGCCGAGACGCAATTCATCTTCGGCCACGGAAATCCGAAGTACGGGGTGATCGGCAGCCGTGCTGATCTGCTGGTAATGCGCGACTTTCTGGAGGGTTTGCGGCGTTACGTCGAAGCCGGGATCAGGGCCGGAAAGACGGCCGATGAGCTGGCCGTGGATCGGCTGCCGGACTTCCCGGAGCATTACGTCGAAAGCTGGCCGCAGGGCATTCCGAATGCCATCCGGGCCGTCTATCAGGAGCTGAGCGGCTCGTAGAAGGCTTCGCGCAGGTCGGCCAGCGAGGCTTCCAGCTCCTGCCAGCGGGCATGGGTGCGGGTGCGTCCGGTGCGCACTTCGATCAGCGTGGCGCTTGGACGTGTGCAGGCAGCCCGGTAAGCCTGGGCCAGTTCCGTCAGCGTCCGGGGTGCTTCGTAGGTCAGCCCGAACATGTGGGCTGCGTGCGCGAACTGCAATCCGTGCGGCGTGCTGAAAAACGGCTCGAATACTTCTGGATGGTGGGCAATTGGCAGAAATGAAAAGATTCCCCCGCCGTCGTTGTTCAGCGTCACCACCACGACGGGTCGGTCGCGTAATAGGGCCAGGCTGTTCAGGTCGTGCAACAGGGCCAGATCACCGATCAGCAGCGTGACGGGGCGCGCCAGTCCCAGCGCAAAGCCGGCCGCTGTGGCCACCGTGCCGTCGATGCCGCTGGCGCCTCGGTTGGCAGCTATCGGCGGCTGTGCGCCGTTGGGGGCGGCCCAGGTGTGCACGAGCCGGACAGGCAGGCTGCTGGCCAGTACCAGTCCATGCACAGTGGGTAACCACCGGGCCAGATGCCAGGCAACGTCCGGTTCGGCAAGCTCATTGGCCTGGAACTGCTGTTGCAGTCGCTCCCGAACAGCTTCGTTGGCCTGTTGCCAATGCTGCGCCCAGGCGGACGGTCCGGTCGCCGCGGGCAATGCTTCGCGCAGCGCCGCACAGGTTTGGGCCACGTCCGCCTCCAGCCGAAACGTCACCCGGTGCTCCGGATCGAGTCGCACCGGGCTGTCGTGCACATGGATGTAAGCACGTAGCCGGGCGGCTTTCACGAACTGTAGCAGGCGTTTGGAGACAAAGCGCCCGCCTACATGCAGGATAACCTCTGGCTGCAGCGTGCGGGCTGCCCGCTCCGGCTCAGCCAGCAGCAACTCAGCAAACGGCACCCGCGGAAATGCTACCTCGCCCAGACGCAATCCGGAGGTCACGTCGGGCATCAGTGGCCAGCCCAGATGTGCGGCCAGCGCAGCGACGGCAGCTGCCGCTTCGACCGTGCGCAGCCTGCCTGCCAAGATCAGCCCACGTTCTATGGATCGAAGCATTGCAGCCAGCGCGGCGATGGCATTCAGGTCGGGGGCCAGGAGAGGTGCCGCATAGCGCGTGCGAGGCCCCTTGGCGACTTCAAACGGTGGAAGTCCAGACGCAGGCACCAGGGGTTCACGGAACGAACAGTTCAGATGCACAGGGCCGGCAGGAGGCCGCATGCATCGATAGACGGCCTGGGCCACCGTAGTTTGTACCAGCGCCACGTCCAGATTGGGATCGGGCACGGGGAGATCGAACTGCCAGCGCACGTAGCTGCCGAAGAGCTTGACTTGGTCGATCGCCTGGTTGGCGCCCGTGTCGCGCAGTTCCGGTGGGCGGTCGGCTGTGAGCAGCAGTAGCGGGACTTCGTCCTGACTGGCTTCGACGACGGCGGGGAAGCCGTTAGCAACAGCCGTACCTGAGGTAGTGATCCAGGCGGCGGGGCGTCCGGTAGCGCGGCCGTAGCCCAGGGCCAGAAAGGCCGTCCCCCGTTCGTCGTAGTGGACGATGGCGCGGGCTTCCGGGTGGCGGGCCACCGCCGTGACCAGCGGCGTAGAGCGTGAGCCGGGTGCGATGCAGAAGTGCGTCACGCCACAGCGCACCAGCTCGTCGATAAGCCGATCGGCCCAGTCTTGCTGGTTACGAACGTCGAAGCTCAAGGCCCAGCACGTTCACAAAGTCGCTGATCTTATGCTCGATCTCATCCCACTCCAGCGCGGGCACCGAACCTTCTACAATCCCGGCGCCGGAGTACAGGTACAGGTGGCGTCCGGCCACCAGTCCGCAGCGGATAGCCACGGCAAACTCGGCCGCGTCAGCGCCCAGCCAGCCAATCGGGCCGGTATACCAGCCACGGTCGAAGGGCTCCCAGGCACGGATGGCCTCCATGGCCGCAGTGCGCGGATAGCCGCCGACGGCCGGCGTAGGATGTAGCGCTTCCAGCAGCAGGCCGGTGGGGACCTCCGGCCGTAGCTTTCCACGAATGCCCGTATACAGATGGCGCCCGCGGGCCAGCGTCATTTCAGAAAGTTGTGCGTCGGCGTCCAGCGCTTCGCACAGTGGCCGCAGTTCTTCGATAATGCTCTGCTGCACGTAGTACTGCTCGCGGCGATCTTTTTCGCTCTGGAGCAACTCGGCGGCCAGCCGGGCATCGTCGGCTTCCGTACGCCCGCGGGGACGGGTGCCGGCGATGGCCTCGCTCCAGACGTGTCCGTCGGCGCGCCGGAACAGTCGCTCCGGCGAGGCACCCAGAAAAGCCGTGCCCGGCCGCGGTTGATAGTAAAAGTGAAAGCAGCCTGGCGTGGCTTCCTGCAGACGCTGCAACAGCGCCAGTCCATCGAGCGCTTCGCCAAAGGTATACTGCACCTGCCGGGCCAGCACAACTTTTTCCATCTGGCCCCGACGGAAGGCATCCAGCGCGCAGGCAACGTTGCGTGCCCAGCCTGCCTGGTACGGTGTGTCCTGGCGATCCAGCGGCAGCGGCAACGCCGGCGTTAGCGGCACTTCAGGCCAGCAAAGCCCGCGGAGCGCCTCAATTACTGCATCCAGGCGTTCCCGATCCAGTTCGGGCGCCAGATTGCAGACCAGCCAGTAGTGGCTCCCTTCGCGCCGGAGTTCAAAACGAGGCAGCCAAAACCGCCCAGTGCCGAACGGTTCCCAGTGCGGTGCCACAGACGCCCGGCTGTCGAAACGCCCTCCACCGTAGAACCGAACACCGGGACCGGCTCGTTGAAGCCGATCTTCGAGGGAGGCAAGCGCCTTGTGGGTAAGCGGATGCTCAGCCTCTTGCAGCATCACCACACCCAGAGCAGCAACGGCCTCAGCGTTTTCACGATCGGCCCAGTAGAATTTGACGGGCTCCGACTGGGCAGCCAGCCACGTTAGCAGATCAATCGGCGCGACAGAACAGCGTAGCTGGACAATTTCTGCACTGGGCTGACGCAGGGCCCGTCGGATGCGGCTGCCCAGCAGCCGGGGCAGCTCCTCCAGCGCGCATACGGGCAACGCCCCTTCCACCGACGATGGATCCGTGCGCCTCATGCCGCCACCTCCGTCGGAAGTCCGTCGTCCACCGCCGCTTCCTCCAGGTGCGCCGTACAGTTCAGTCGGAGCGCCCGGAAACGACCGGCTTCATAGATCAGATGATTGACGGCCGTGTTCGTATGCGGAAGGGCCTCCATGCGAGCCAGTCCATACTCGGGCAGAATGGAAGCCAGCAAAATACGCAGAAACCGGCCGTGTGTAACAACCAGCACGGTCTTGTCCTCGTGGCGGGTCAGAATGGTCTTCAGGGCTCGCAATGCGCGGCGCTGCACATCTAAGATAGACTCACCCCCAGGCACCGGATGATCATAGGCACCAGCCCGCCAGCGCTCGTAGATGGCTCGGATCTGGGCATCATAAGGTGGCGCGTAGGGTTTGCCTTCCAGATCTCCCCAGCTCATCTCCTCGAGATCGCTCAGCTGGTAGAATGGCACTTCCGGATGATACCGACGCACTGCCTCGGCCGTCTCCAGCGCGCGCCGTAAGGGACTGGCATAGATGGCGCACAGTGGGACCGCAGCAAAGCGTCGCGCGAGCGCTTCGGCCTGGCGCCGTCCCCGCTCGTTGAGCGGCGCATCGACACCACGCCCTTGCACGATGCTGTTGCGGTTATAATCGGTCTCGCCGTGCCGCACAAAATACAACGTGGTCGCAGGCATGCATTCAATTCAGTTTTAGTTCCAGGGAAGCTGGCCCAGACGTCGGAGTACTTCCTGCTCGATTGCCGCCAGTTCGGGCAACGTAATGCGGTGGGCCAGCGCTGCTCGAAGGATCAGCGTGCGTAGCACCTGATCAGGCAACGGCAGCGGATAGAGCGCCGTATGCAGCCGGTCCCGAAGGGGCCGGAGCAGGCGGTCGAGCAATCCCCAGCGCACCCCTAAAAAACCCGCCAGTCCTACCCAAACGGCCGGTAGCCGTTCGCTCCAGGCCAGTGCGGTCAGCCCCACCACGTAGGCTGCCCCCTGCAGCCAGGGATTGGCCAGCACCGCCAGTATCGGGGTCAGCGGGCGAAGAATCAACAGAGGCAGTAGCAGATGCCCCAGCAGGTACAGCCCCAGTGCAATACCGACAGCCACGACAGGCGTGCTTGCCCACAGCAGCGGTAGCAACGCCCATAGCATGAGCAACGAAGGAAGCATCAGCCACACGTCGGCCTGGCGCAGCAGTCGGTCCAGTGGCTCTTTTTCGAGGAGGGGCCCGGCATAGGATTGCAGCAAGACCTCGGTGGTGCGGAACCAGTGGCCTGCTGCTGTAAACAGCCCGCGCGGCGTATCCACATAGTACCCCGTACGTTGCCCGGCAGCGAAAGTCATAGGCCTCTCTCCGATCTCAGTGCCGCTCGGTCCAACGAGAGGTCTCGGCCCTTGTTTCGGCTTCAGCAAAAAGCGACAAAAGCAAAGCTTACTGAATCAGCACATTGTAGTAACGCAGGGCCGGAGGAATGATCACCACGTCGCGCACAGCGATGCCGTCAGGCAGGTGAATGATAGGCCGCACGCGCCCGGTCGTGTCGGCGCGAATGGCTTCGTAGGGAACGGTTGCAAAAAAGTCGGAAGCCATCATGGCGGCCTCGTATTGGGACAGCGGCACGCGAAAGCGCACGCGCACGGTAGCCGGCTCCAGCGTCACCATGCGTTCGGTGAAGGGCACGCCTGTTACGCGGACCGATAGCTCACGGACCCCTTCGGTAAAAGGAACCGCGCGCGCGTACACCCACACGGCCTCAGGCGTGACGGTCACCAACGGCTGCAGCGTGTCGGCAAGAGGTATCCGCATTGCGATCGAGTCGCGCACGTCGCGCAGCCGCATGGACACAGTCGGCCAGGCACCCAGTTCCCTCACAATCGAGGCAGCTCCTGCAACCTGTACACTGTCGGGTTCAACGCGCGGTGGATAGAGCAGATCGTGTGTGGGGGGTGTTTCGAAAACCACGCGCAGTTCAACCGGCAGCCGCCGTGCTATGCGCGGTTCCTTGCGCAACTCCACCCGTTGCGGAGTGATGCTTTCCGCAGTCACACCCCGCGGCAGGTTCAGATCGAGCGTAGTCAGATCGATAACGTCCTGCCGGGCGTCCAGTGTTACGGTCGGCGGATTAAAATAGAGTTGTACCAGCGGATACCCTTCGCCCCGAAGCTGTACCCGTACAAAACGCGGAGGTGGCATGGCCAGCGCCTGATCAGGTGGCAGATTGACCACGCGTACCGGCAGATCCAGCGTGGCCGTGTAGGTCTCCTGCAGCGTGAAAGTAAACCAGAGCAGCGTGGAAATCAGAATGCAGATCGTGATGACCACACCCTTCGACGGCCCCCCTTCTGGACGGCGCCCATCCCCAACGGGCACACGACGGCTGAAAAGCTGCTGCAACAGCGGAAAGCGCTGGGCGATGTCGCTCCACACGGTTCTTGGGAAATTAAACGCAGGCTTTGCAATATAGAGCGCTTTGGCGGCTCTTTGCAATTCACGCGGAAGGAGTTCGCAGCTGCTGCCATCGTCGGCACAGCCATTGCCAACCTTCGCGCAATTCTTCCCGGCGATAGAGCCGCAAGGCTACTACCAGCGGCCCGTAGAGCAATACCAGTAGCACCCGCACCGCCAGGCGTATCGCTGCCGGCCAGGAGGTGGTCAGGAATCCTGGCAGGGCCAACCCCACCACCAGAATCAGAACGAGTAACAATGTCCGCCAGGAATAGGTTGTAGGGCGCACCTGGAGCGCTCGCCAAGCAGCCTCTCCGGCCAGTGCACCATAGGCCACAACAGTTGCCAATGCCGCGCCCATAGCGCCCAGCTTTGGAATCCACCAAAGATTCAGCGCGATGTTCAGCAGCCCAGCCGTCACTACATTCCTGGCGATAAACCGACTCTCCCCAGCCGCATAGAGCACATTTACGAAGATATTGTACAGCCCGAACAGCAGGTAGCCCAGACTCAGGGGCAGTACCAGCGGATCGGCGCTCAGATAGGCCGCATCCGATGCCAGGAGCGCCGTTACGTCGTAGGCGCCCAGCGAGAGTGCCAGGGCAATCCAGCCACCCCAGATTGTGTAGTGTCTGAACGTCCGGCGGTGCAGCGTGGCCTCGCCTTCCGGCTGCTCGCCCAGCGCCTTTAGGCCAATCACAGCGAAGGCCAGCTGGAAACTCTGCACGAGCAGCATGTTGAGCACGCCACTCAGACGGGCTGCCCAGCCATAGACAGCCACCGTCTCGGAATCGGCAAGCCAGCCCAGCAGGTAACGGTCCCCCACATGCAGCACAGGGAGGGCCACACCGGCCAGCGCAAGTGGCAGCCCAAAACGTATAAGAGCGCCCACCAGACGGGGATCCCAGCGCCAGGACACCGCACGTGCCATACCCACCACCAGGACCAGGGCACTGGTACCGGAAGCCAGCGCCATGGCCTGCACAACGCCTCGGAGCCCCAGGCGCGCATGCGCCAGAAAGTAGTACACGCCGCCAATGAGCAGCGCTGTCTCAAGCGAGATAGCCGTTGTGTAAAGCGCCGCCCGTTCCCGAAGCCGCAGGAACGCCAGTGGAACGCTACTTAAAAGCTTTGCAGCCAAGTACCACCCGAACAGGCGCAAAATTGCCACACCGTTTGTCTGATCTATAAGCACACCCACCTGGGGTGCCACTAACCAGCTCAGCACAAGCACGCTTAGGGCGACGCCCAGCGACACGCTCAGCACGGTGAAAGGCAAAGCTTCCTGCCGGTCGCGCTGCACCGGATCAGTGGCAAACTTGAGCAGGCCGGTCGTTAGCCCCAATCCCAGCAGCGGCAGCAGCAATTGCGCCGTAGCCTCCAGCAGCACCAGATAACCGTAAGCCGCCTGCGGAAGCAACGCGGTGTTGAGGTAGAGCGGTGCCAGAAGCAGTCCGCTGGCCTTCAACAGCAGATTTCCCAACGCATAGATGCTGCCCTGCCGGAGCAGGCGGCTCAGCGTGTTCTGCAAGGCGGTACGGCTCATCCGGGGCCTTCGATGCGGGCGTAGGGTTTCTGCTCGCCTTCAATGGTCATCGTGCCGCCGAGTTCGGCCGTCCAGCGATGCGCAAGGGTCTGTTTCTCCGGGCGCCCGACTTCGTCCAATAAAATGAGGACGGAAGAACTGAGTTGGGGGCCCAGTACCGGATGTCCTGTTCAAGCGCACTCCGAATCGCTTCGGCAATCCAGTGCTCGGCATTGTAGGCGGCAATCACTACGCTAACGGTCGGTCTCTCGCCTGCCATGTCCGGGCTGTCGAAGTCCCTCCAGAGCTTCCCACAACTCATGGGCTCTTCGTGTCTTGGGAAATAATTGCAGGATACGAGATCGGGCTCGCATGCGCCAAGCTGCGTTGCATTGCAGCGCCTTACCAATAGCGGCTACGACGGCCTCAACCTCCGGACGCTCCACGATAAACCCGGCATCGCCAATGGCTTCTCGAATCCCAAAAACCGGGCTGCCCACCGGAATGCACCCGCACAGCATGGCCTCGCACAGCGCATTGGGCAATCCTTCGGCGCGGGAAAGCTGCGCGTACACCGACGTCTCCCCGTAAATGGCCGGAAGCGCCGTACGGGGTACCGGCTCCCGGAGTCGGACGTTCGGCGGCGGAGTATACCGCTCCCGAACGATCCGCTGCATCTCGGACGTCACGCCCACCACTTCAAACTGCACCTCCGGCAGATGGGCTGCGGCTGCCAGCAGCAGATCAATGCCCTTCAGGCGCAGCACCCGTTCGGAGTCGATAAAAGCAACGGTTCGCACGATGCCTGGGCGCTCCGGGAGACCAAACGGCCACTGCTCGGGATCGTAACCAGTGGGAATGACCCGAAACGGCGTGTTCAGTCCGGGCACCCAGGCCCGCACGCCCTGCGGCCGATTGCCGGTCCAGGGCGTGGCCGGCATTTCCATCAGCGAGGCGGCCACTGGAAACAGCAGCGAGGCATTGCGATAGACGTATCGGGCCAGCGGTGCTCGCCAGCGGCTGCAAAAAACGCCATCCTTCAGATCGGTCAGACAGCGGCAATCAAATCCGCCCAGCACCGCGGCTACCGGAATTCCTCGACGCCGTGCCATACGCACCGGCAACACCATGTGGTAGTCCACAAACCAACCCAGCACCAGGGCAGCCCCTGGCAATTCACGTTGCAGCCACGCCCGCTGGGCGCGTATCATGCGGAGCATGCCACCCGGAGCGCGCACCTGCCGCACGTCAAAGTGAAACGGACGCACCTCGTAATGCGCTTCCAGCAGCGCCAGATCGTCCAGCACGAACGGACTCGGATGCAAATAGACGAAAAGCAGGCGGGGTTTCATGCGGCGACCTGTTGCAGCAGTTCGGCAATACGTCGGCTGGCGGATTGATCTCGACAGAAAGTGGAAGGCCCTTCGGGACGACGATGAACGGCAGCTGCAATGCGATCCGGATCAGCCCCTACCAGTTGGTTCCAGCCGCCTTCGAGTGTTTCCACCCATTCGGTTTCGTCGCGCAGCGTAATGCAGGGCACCCCCAGCCAGACAGCTTCTTTCTGCAACCCACCTGAGTCGGTCAATACGGCGCGTGCATGCTGCACAAGGGTGAGCATGGCCAGATAACCCACTGGCTCCCAGCGCTCAATATTGGCCGGCACCTGAATGCTGCCGTCCAGACGGGCTCGCGTGCGCGGATGCAGCGGAAGAATCACCGGCAGCTTGAGCCGTCCCAGTCCTTCAAAAATATTCTGCAGTCGGACCGGGTCGTCCGTATTCTCGGCGCGGTGCACGGTCGCCACATAGTAGCTGCCCGGCGCATGGGTCGTCAGCGATGCCAGCGGTACCCGGCGGCGTGCGAGGTCAGCATAGCAGCGGACGGCCTCTTCCATCACGTCGCCGGTCAGGTACACGCCCTGCGTGATTCCCTCACGCCGCAGGTTCTCGACGGCTGTCGGTGTCGGCGCAAAGAGCAGTTGCGACAGGTGATCGGCCACCACGCGGTTGATTTCCTCGGGCATGGCCCGGTTGAACGAGCGCAGTCCGGCCTCCACATGGGCCAGCGGCAGCTTCAGCTTGGCCGCCACAAGGGCGCCGGCCAGCGTGCTGTTTGTATCGCCATAGACCAGCACCCAGTCGGGTGCTGGTCGCATCTCGTGCAACGCCGCCTCCAGCCGGATCATCATCCGTCCGGTCTGCTCGGCATGCGTACCAGAGCCCACACCCAGATGCACCCGGGGCATGGGCAGCCCCAGTTCCTCAAAAAAGACGCGATCCATGTTTACATCGTAGTGCTGGCCTGTGTGGATCAGCACTTCTTCGATGCCGGCTTCGGCCAGCGCTCGACTGACCATGGCCGCTTTGATAAACTGAGGACGTGCTCCTACGACACTGCAGACACGCATGGCTCGGGGTGGGTTACCTCGTTCAGCAGGCGAGCCAGCTCGCCTGCAAGGTAGGGACGGCTGTAGCGACGGGCCAGCTCGGGCGGGGCACCCGGCAGCGGTCGCCCAGCCACCCACGCCTCATAATGCCGACGCAGGTAGGCGGCAATGCCTTCCACGTCGTCGTAGTCGAACATCTCTCCGGCCTTCGTTTCGCGCAGCACGGCCGCCGCGTCGCCCGCTACCGGACCAATGCCCAGCACGGGTCGCCCGGCCCCCAGGTATTCGTACAACTTGCTCGTGGTGATCCAGGCATTGCCAGCCACGCGGTTGATCACGAGCAGCAACAGCCCACTATCGAGCAGGTATTGCAGCACCTGCCGGTGCGGCAGAAATGGCAGCACTTCTACGCGGTCCGCCAGTCCGTGGTGCGCAATGGTTTGATGGACGGAGGCGTCCACCGTTCCGATCAACCGTACCCGGAGCTGCGTGGCTTTGTCCAGTCTGCACAAAGCCTGCCAGAGCGCCTCCGGATTGCGCGCCGGATTCATGCTGCCGGCGTAGGTCAGCCAGAAGTATTCGGACGTTCGGGGCTGCAACCCTTCGAAATCAGCCGGATCATAGCCATTCGGGATCAAAGCGGCTGGCAGGTTGCGTGCTTGCAGGTCCCGTTGCATGGCCGGTGTCACCACCACCCGATGCGAGGCCGCCTGCAGCACCCGCCGTTCCAGCCAGGCATCCATCCGACGTGCCCAGCGCGTCATGGGGAGCATTTCGTAATAATCGATGCCGGTCCAGGGGTCGCGCAGGTCGGCTACCCAGGGCAGTCCATAGCGCTGGTGTGCCCAGTAGCCAATCAGGTGTGTCGAATGCGGTGGTCCGGTTGTCACCACGGCCTCGATCGGATAGTGCTGCAGCAGCCGGGGCAGTGCCCGAAGCGCAAACGGCACCCAGCCCACGCGGGCGTCCGGCAAAAACAAATTGGCACGAATCCAGCGGGCCAGCCGTTCCTTCCAGCTCTGGTGGGGACGTCCGGCAAAGCCCACGCTCACTGCCTCCTCTTTGCGCTGACCCAGCAGGCGCGCGTAGGCGGCATAGGGATCCCAGGCACGCGTGCGGATCACCGGCACGTCGGCCGGCACCTCGGCCAGTAACACTGGATCGCGGGCTGGATAGGCGGCATCTTCGGGGCGAACAGTCAGCACCACCGGCTGCCAGCCATGCGCCGGCAGGTAGCGCGCGAACTTCAAAAACCGCTGCACGGCCGCGCCACCCGCCGGTGGAAAGTAATACGTGACCAGCAGCACCCACCGCTTCCCCGACCGACTCATCCTTTCCGCCTCTGTCGATACCAGCCCAGTCCCAGTAGCAACAGGACGCCCCCGTACGCCAGCAGGGTCGCCAGCGCGGTGATTCGCACGCCCCAAACGTGACTGGCCGGATCGAAGCGCATGACCACAGTATGCGTGCCGGCCGGCACCGGCACGGCCCGAAGCAGATAGTTGGCCTGCAGGATCGGGACAGGCTGGCCGTCCACCGCAGCATGCCACCCGACCGGATAGTACACTTCGTCCACCACCAGCAGCCGCGGTGCGTCGGTGTGCACCTCCCAGACGATCTCACGCGGGCCGAAGCGAACCAGCCGCACCAAGGCCGTGCTGGACGAATCGATGGGGGCGACCTCTACGCCAGGCTCTTCGCGCAGCAGCACGGTCCGGCGCAGATCCAGCGCCGGATCCAACAGCCGCTGTCGGTGCGCAGCCAGATCAGACACCACCTCGTATTGCCCCACCAGGAATGCCCGAGGTAGCGCGGAGGGATTCTCCAGCACGCGCCAGCGCTCGTCCTCGAACGCCACGCGCATGCCGGGCAGCGAAGCACCAGCCGGCACCACCACGTAGCGCACGCTCAGCAGATCCAACGCCCGCGAACGCGGCAGTCCGGTCGCCGGATCGACAAACAGATGGTCGATGTAGTCCTGGAACAGGCGCAGTTTGGCACCGTGATAGCCGCCGATCGACTCGTGATAGTAGGACGGCCGGGCGTTCGTCATGGGGTTACTGCTTTCGAGCGACAGCACCCGGAAGTGGCCCGGTCCTCCGGCCTCTCGTTGCCGCTCCAGCAGGAACTGATCGAACGAATAGGTGGGAATCAGATCGGTGATCTCCCGGGCGTCTGTCAGGACTTCGTCGTTCAGGTGGCGTCGCCCCACCCCCCAGAGGTCGATCGTCACCAGCAGGGTTAGTCCGGCCATAAGCCCCCATCCGGGCAGCCGGCGCCGGTCGTAGAACCACAGCAGGCCACCCGCCAGCAGCAGGAATACCAGCGTGCGCTGCGCATCGCGGCCAAACAGGTTCGCGCGCGTAGCGCGCTGTTCGGCCACGTACTGTCGCACCGCCTGAAGCAATCGCGGATCATCCGGGGCCACGTTGTTGGCAGCCGCCACCTGCTGGGCGATCTGCTCCACCTCGCCCGGTCGCTCGAAGGAAAACAGGCTGCCCCGTGCCAACCAGAGCACAAGCACCAGTCCGATCAACCCCAACCACACCTGATAGGCCGGCCGTAACGACTGGGGCCGCTCTGGCTGTTGTTCAAGGACCCAGCTGCCGCCTAACGCAGCCAGCAGGACCAGCCCCATAGCCGCCGTGCTCAACCAGGTCTCCGGCACGCGAAAGGCATCAAAGAGCGGGAAATACTCGAACATGAAGCGGTTGAGCAGCGGGAAATAGCTACCCAGCGAGAATAGGATCATCAACAGCGTGCCGGCGCCTAGCACCCAGGTGGCGCGCTTCCGACAACGCCAGAGTGCAAGCAAGGCCAACCAAAGCACAATCCCCCCCACGTAGTGCGGGCCTTCGGTGAAAGGCTTAGGGCCCCAGTACGTGGGGCTGCCACCGCCATAAGCATTGGCAATCAGCAGCGTGACAAGTTCACCGGGCGCCTGGCTCCAGCCCATCGCGTAGCTCCAATCCAGCCCATCACCGCCTCCGGTCACTTCGCTGCCGCCCCGAATCGTATACTGCTTGTATTCGTAGATTGGCCAGTAGGGTTGGGCAGCCATCAACAGCGCCAGCATGCTCCCCAGTGCGAGCCAGCCCGTTGCCTGGCCGAACGACGGCAGGCGACCTTCGCGCCAGGCGGCCACGCCCTCCACCAGCCACCAGAGCCCCAGCAGAAACGCCACGTAGTAGGTGATCTGCACGTGCCCGGCCCGCAGGTTGGCGGCCAGCACCACGGCAAAAAGCAATCCCGAAAGCAGCCGGGGTCGCCACAGCACGTACACAAAAGCCAGTACCAGCCAGGGTGCAAAGCAGAGCGCGATAAACTTCGAATTGTGTCCTACCTTTAGAATGACCGGAAGGTAGGTGGTCAATCCGTAGGCCACGGCTGCCAGCATGCCTGTCCATTGCCGTCGCGTCAGGTAGACCACCAGCCAGTAGGTGCCGGCCAGCAGAAAGAAAAAGTGAGAGGTCGGCCACAAAAAACCTCGCAGCCATCCCAGCAGGCTATCGAGTTGGGGCACCTCGGCCGGATAAGAAATCAGATAAGCCGGCATGCCGGCGAACGCATTCGTGGCCCAGAGCGGTTCGGTGCCTGTCGAATCACGGTAGGCGATTACCGACTGGGCCATAGCCCGCCAGTTGACTGTGTCGCTCCCGATCAGTCGCCTACCGCCAAAATGAATCGGCGTGAAAAAGGCCAGTGAGAGCACCAGAAGCAATAGCAGACAGAGCAGATGCCGATGCAGCTCCGGAAGGCGATCCCAGAGGTTATGCCAGGTTGGTAGGGTAGCCGCCGATGCCTTTCGAGAACGCGATGGGCGGGCTGATGCAGCCATAAATGTAATGTGACGGGTTATTCAATCACCTTGGGCACCCGGAAGTAGTCGCTGTCGGCATCGGGTGCGTTGCGCAACGCGTCTTCGTGCGAGATGCGCTGCATGACAACGTCCTCTCGAAAGACGTTGTACAGGTCGAGCACATGCGACATAGGCGGGACGTCGCGCGTGTCCAGCTCGTTCAGCTTGGCCACATAGTCCAGAATCTTGCCCATCTGTTCGGCCAGCATCCGCTCTTCCGCTTCTGAGAACTCCAGGCGAGCCAAGCGGGCAATGTAGCGCACTTCTTCGACAGAGATCGCCATCGCTTATCGGTGATCAGGTTATCGGTAAAGATAGCAAACGTCGGGCGTGACCGCTACCGCGCAGCGCTACGCAGAGTTCCCCGCCTCCCAAAGCAGGGTTTGCATCCGGGCCTGCACGGTTTCCATCAGGGCTTCCAGATGCCGCCGCCGCAGTCCCGCTGTCGGTACAGGTTCGCCGATCACCATCCGGATCGTACCCGGCCGCGACACCATCCGACGCTCGTCCAGCCGACGGTAGCTGTCGAAGATGACCACAGGCACCAACGGCACCCCGGCTTCGACGGCCAGCAGAAACGCTCCTTTTTTGAACGGCCGCAGCTCCTTCCGATAGCCACGCGTACCTTCCGGAAAAAGCAGCACGGAATGCCCCTGGCGGATGCGTTCGCCAGCCAGCTGCAAACTTTCCAGCGAGCGACGCGGATTGTTGCGATCGATAAAAAGCGAAGCCGAATGCCGAATGGCCCACCCCAGCACAGGCACCCGCTCCAGTTCTGCCTTAGCGACAAATCCGAAGGGGTAAGGAAGGGCGTAGGACAGCGCCAGAATGTCGAGTGCGCATTGATGGTTGGCCACAAAGATGCAGGGTTGTCCTTTAGGAAGGTGGGCGCAGTCTTCGCACACCACCCGCCAGCCGCAGGCTTTCAGGATGAACCCGGCCCAGCGCCGTGCCCATTTTTTGAAATTGGCCGCTGTCGGATGGAAGCGGTGTGTGAGCACCTGAAATGGGGCGATGATCAGCGTACTGAACATCCCTACCAGCATGAACCAGAAGAAATGCAGCCGGGTCTTCAGCGTAGCCGGTGGGGCGCCCTCAACCGGCGCATCGACCGGCGCCGGTGCCAGCAGCGGTGCAATGGAAGAGGTTTCTCGGACTTCTTCAGCCATGGTAGCTCAGCGCTCGGCAGTTGCAGATGAAGGCTTCCGAATCTGACGCAGCAGTTGCAGCAGGCGGGTTGCGTCGTGCAGACCCCGTTTCATGCGCGGCTCGGCATGCACTTCGAGGCTCAACGGCCCGGCAAAGTCCATCTCCCGCAATAGCTGAAGTTGGGCGGGCCATCCCACGGCCCCTTCTCCGAAAGGGGCTGGCTCCCAGGCACCCCGATCCGGATCGATCCGCCAATCGCTGCAGCGTACCAGCAAAACACGTCCCGCCAGTGCCCGCAGCCCTTCGGTTGGATTTTCACCTGCCTGGAGTGCCGTACCAGGATTCCAGGCCGCACCCACGGCGGGATGGTCCACAGCTTCCAGCAGCGTGGCCAGCGCTCGCCCTGTGGGAAACGCACTACCCGGCTCATTGAGCACAGCCACACGCACACCGTAGTCGGCCGCCTTCTCGCCGGCCATCTGCAGCGCCCGCGCCGCTTCTTCCAACGGGGTTGTTTCTTCTTCGGCTGCAAAAGCCGACACCACCACGCAGGGGCAGGCGATGCGTTGGCAAAAGCTCAACACTTCATCGAAGGCAGCGACCTCGTTCATCCATGGGCGGCGATCGCGCACCGGTCCTTCGAACATGCCCGGCACGACGGCTACCGCTGGCAGTTCGTTTTCCAGCAAGCGCCGCCGCAGCTTTTCTTCGTTGACAAACGGCACGCGATCCGATGCCCCCCCGATCGTGCGCAACTCCACCCCTTCCAGGCCCCAAAGCAATGTCAGGTAAAGTGCACGATCCAGGTTCAGTGTCACCGTGTCGGTCAGCAGGGCGGGAATCATGGGGCGTTTCCGGTTACAGGCAGCCGCAGCGTGTCCTCACGCACAGGTGCCCATGGGTCCGGTGTGATCGCCTCAGGTAACAGGATTGCCTGAGCCTCTCGGACCAACGCACGGGCACGTTGCGATGCGCGCGTGCGAAGCGCTTCAGGTTCAGGTATTGAAACAGCAGCCGGGGCGTTGTAGATCCGCCGGTAGGCCTGCAGCCAGTCGGAAGGCACCCGCCAAAAAACCCGCCGGTCCACCTGCAGCGAATCGGGCGGTAGCACTGGCGCAAGCGCCACGCCATATTGCTCGGCCAACTGGTGCAGTTCGGCAAGCGTTTTGGGCTCCGGGTCCAGATACACAATCCGACGCGTGGCATCAGGGTCCCACAGGGGCTGCCGGAGATAGGCGCGCAACCCCTGATGCCCCTGTCGGGCGCCCGACCAGACGGCAAACAGCAGCGTGCGGCGGGGCAGCGGCCAGTAGGTAGCCAGCGTGCTGTATAAACGGGCCAGCTCCAGCAGCGCCGCCACTCCTTCGCCCAAATGGGCTCCATCGAAAAGCAACGAACTACCCGGCAGCGCAATGACGTCCAGATCGGCACCTATGATCACCAATTCATTTCGCAGCACAGGATCTTTGCCCGCGACAAAGCCCAACACGTTCAGCGCACCCACGTGCGCTTCACCCATGCGATGCACCTGGAGGAAGATTGGGCGGTGGAGCTGCAACATTACGGACGTCGTATCGGCCAGATGCGCCTGCAGCGTAGACACGGGCAGTGCCAGTAAGCGGGCGGCTGCCTCTGGCGTTATCTGCAGCAGGCGGAGTCCGGAAATCGGTGCATCAGCCAAAGCGGGATGCAGCGGTCCTATCAGTAACACAGCCCGCACCGAACGCGTCTGGGCCAGGACCGCAGCTTCCGCCGCAACCGCAGTCGGCAGCACCCAAACTGGCGCGGCAAGGCAGGTTCTCGGTTGCGCACAGAGCGCCACCTGATCGGCCACCACGCGGCCGGTATCACTGCGTGCGTCGGGCCAGAATTCCAGGCCAGGTAGAAAGGCTGCCGTGTCCTGATCGGCCCATCCCAGTACGGCTGGCCAGGTCAGGTGCACGCGGGCTTCGTAGACGATTCGGTAGCGTCCCTCCAGCGCCGGCTGCAATCGAAACGCCCGCATGCGATCCTCCACATACTGCGCTGCTAGCGCGAAGCTGCGCGAGCCCGTCACCCGCCCTTGTATTTCCGGCCGCAGCAGCACGTCCAGGTGCTCGGCCAGCAACAGCGGATTGTCCGGTTCTTGAAGCCGACCTCCAACTTCTTCGGCTGGATAGGGCGCCGGCCCGCAGGCCGAAAGACCCAGCGTGAGCCCCAAAATAACCAGCAGACGATCCATGCGACCCATTCAATCCACAACGGTCAGGCCTTAACCCTCAGGACCTTCGCTGCGTTTCGCCGATCTGCCCGTAAACAAAAAGCGGGAAGCCGCTCGGGGCTTCCCGCCTGCACGGAGGGTGCTGCCGCACGTATCAGTTGCGTGGCAGGGGTGTTTGACGCGCCGTCTGTTCGCTGAACCGCTCCAGGCGTTCCATCAGCTCACGCCGGTTGCGTTCCAGCAGGTTTCGTTCCAATGGCCGGCTTGCCCGGGCCGTCAGCGGATCGAGCACCTTCACCTGCAACACAATCAGCAACTCCGACTGCGTAATGGTGCGCTGCGTACGTCCAAAAATGTAACGCAGGCCGAAGAACCACCAGGGCAGGTCTTTCAGAAAAGGAACGCCTTTGCGAGAAATCGATTCGCGCGTTGAGTAGAGTCCGCCGATGATTGTCTGTTCACCGTCGAGCAAGAGCACCTGCGTGTCGGCCGTATTGCGATCAATGATCAGGCCGGCCGCCGAGGGCGTGGCGCTGGAGTTTTCGACCATGACGTCCAGATGCACAAATTCGAGCAGTGGAGCTCCAGCCGTATCGGCCACCGGCTCGACCAGCAGCGTGGGTTTCACATCGATAATAATACCCGTCGAAACAAACTGCGTGATCGTATTGCCAGCAAAGTCCCGCGTCTGAATGGGCACGTCCGAGCCGATTTGAATGCGGCCCTGCTCGCCGCTCTGCACCGTGATCTGCGGGCTAGCAATGGTTTCACCAATACCCTCTGTTTCCAGAAAGCGCAGAAAGTTGGTGAGCTGGCGAAAGCTGATTCGGTTAGGGGCTTCGATCAGAGGTGCCAGCGGATCGAAAATATCCTCTGTATTGAGATAAAACTCTACATCATTCTGACCACCGGTGCCCCCCGTTCCTCCGCCAGAGGTTCCTCCGGTGCCCGCACCGGTCGTCAATCCGAAAAACTGATCCCAGTTGATGCCGATGTCTCGTGCTTTGGTCAGGTTTACGCTGAAGAGAATCGCGTTGATTTGGATTTCGCGCGTATCGACGGTGGCTGGTAGCACCGTCCCAGCCTGAACGGCGCCGGTTTCCTCAGTGGCTCGGCGCGGTCCGATTACCACCTCAGTTCTCTCTGGTGCTTTCTCGATGATGAAAAACTTTTCGGTCTCCCGGTAGGTCAGTCCCTTTGTCTGCAGCACCAGTTCGAAAGCGTCGAAAAAGTGCATGCCCGAGATAGAAACGCCGATCGGGTCGGTGCGCTCTTCGGGATCGACAATCTGCTTGCCCGTCACCCGCTGAAAGATCGGGTTGAGTAGCTCGAAGAACTGACTCAGCGGCGTTGTGGGCAGAAACGACACCAGTTGATCGGGGGGCACGTAGGTGCGCATAACCCGCTGGGGCGGCCGGTCCTGCGACAGACCGGGCCAGGTCAGCAGGCTACCGATCAGCAACAGACCAAGCGCCGTCGCAATCCAGGTTCTTGTCTGCACATGCTCCATGGCAACGCTTCAGGTTGGCTTCGTTTACTGGTTCAGCGGCGTGAGTAGCACAGGGCCCAGCGCCTGACGATAGCGTTCACCGGTTTCCAGGTGGAGTTCGACTTCGTCCAGGATGCCTCCGCGGTTCAGCCGGGCTACCACACGCCCTTCAATGGGATCAACCTCCGTGATCTGTCCCAGGTATACCTTTTCCCCCACGCCCACCGTACGCAGGCCAGAGCCATCCTGAAAGACCGCCCGGCCCCCTACGATTGATACCAGCTTTGCGTTTTCGATATCGATCAGGCCTTCCGAATTGGGTGGAAGTTGTTCCAAAATGCCCGGATAGAAGGGATTGACCGGTGGGTTCTTTTCCGGAAAGACTGCCCGCGGGAGCTGTCGGTAGAGGCTGTCGGCCATGCGAGCCACCTGCAGGTCGGGCAACCCACCGTAATAAGCCTCCAATTGCATGTCGAACGACACCATGATCATCATGCGCGCTTTGCCGCTTGCGCGATCAGCCTTAACCAGGTCGATGTGGTCCAGCGAAAGATTGCGGATGCGGTACAGTTCGGGGCTGTTTTCGATCTCCCATACAAAACGATACAGATGGTAGAAGTAGCCGCGCCCCTCGATCCGAAAGGTGTAGTAATTGGCGTTCTGCGTCTGGCCGCTTTCCAGGAATTGGACGTTGAAGGTCTCAAAGCCCTGTTGCGACAGTTCGTTCAGGCGGGCGACCACCTCTGGCGTGCTCAGCGAGGCCGGGATGTAGCGGTAGCGCGAGCGCCAGCGGCTTTCGACCTCACGGGCCCGCTCTTCCGAGGCGCTGTATTCGGCCAGCAGCGAGCCCATCTCGGTCTCGCGCATGTGCGCCAGCTTTTCCAGCTTCTCGTAGTGCGCAATCTTATCAGGTAGTTTGAAATACGTCAGATAGACACCCACGCCGGTTAGAATCAGCCAGACGACAAATAGCAGCAAGGCGTTTCCGTACTTCTTCCACATAGCCGCTTACGGATTCGATGGTTTCGACTGGGGAGCCTGCGTGTTAGCGGCAAACTGCTCGCGCAGATAGCGGGCCGGCTCAGGCAGCTCGTTAGGCAACGGGATTTCGATTACGAAGGCGTAGACCGGCCACTCGCGGATCTCAGAGAAAGTCAGCGATCGGATGATGCCGTTGAGCCGCTGGGCCAGTTCGACAACCCGATCACGCGCGATAGCGCTACCTTTCAGTTCGACGTCAGTGGTGCGTGGGCTCCAGCTATCGACCCAGATGCCCCGGACAGCGGCCACTTCGCGGGAGAGCTGGGCCAGCGCACGGCTCCAGCGGTCGCTGCCCACCAGCAGCGAATCGAGTACGTCGAGCGCCCGCAGCGCCTGCTGCGTGCGCGCATTGAGGCTGTCGATACGGGCCTGCAGCGCCCGCGCGTCGGTTTCGGCAATGGCTGGGGGGAGCCGACGCAGCCGTTCCTGACGCTCGCTGAGTTCGGCTTCGAGCGTCAGGTAGCGCCATACGAAAAAGAGCGTGGTAATGAACAGCAGCGCATAGAGCGCCCACACGTGCCAACCGAAAGGCAGCTCCCAGCGCCGCCGCAGGCTGGACGGAAAGAGATTGACCGGCTCAAAGGCCTTCAGGAACGCCGGATCGCCCACCAGCCGCAACGCGGCCAGTTGCGCCGCCAGCGAGCCAGGGCCAATCTCCTGATCATCCAGCGGCAAGTAGCGCCGCAGGTTTTCAATGTGGGCATTCGGAAAGAAGACCTCCAGACTTCGATGGATTTCGCTTTCCCCTTGCTCGCCAACCAGAAAGACGTGCGACACCTCGCCGATGCCGTATTCGTCTTGCAGCAGCAGAATGCGGCTGCAGATCGTCTCGGGCGTGTCGTGCACGGTCAGCGAGCGCAGGCTTTCGACATGTTGGAGCGTTTCGCCCTGCACAAAAAGCACCAGCGTATCGTCGGTCCCCACGCGTAGCACCAGCGAGTGCGTCTCGGGTGTCTGCGGGGCAAGCTGACGCAGGGCCGTTCGCAGCAGGCCCAGATAGAGCGAGACTTCGGTCTCAAATAGCCGCGTGCGGGGTAGCTTACGGTTCGCTTCCGCCTTAAACGCCTCGAGCGTAGCCGTCACCGGCTCGCTGGGACGCGGATAGATCGCCAGAAAGCGATGCGTCTCAGCGTCCGAGGGTGTCATCGGTAGAAAGGCCACCTGCTCTCCTTCGAACGGCGTTCCTACCTGCTGCTCCAGCAGCTCCAGCAGTGCCTTGCGATCGATTGGGCCAGTCTCTTGCTCTTTCATCTGTGTCCGCCGCGGCAGCCGAAGTTCCACATAGGCCAGATCTACCGAGGGCAGGCAGAAGGCCACTTCCGGATCGCCATAGCCAGCTTCCCGGCATTCGGCCAGGATGTCGGTAAGCTCCATCGTGAAGAGCGAAGCAGGCGGTGCCTGCTCGCTACCAGCCCCATCGCCGCTTATATCAAACTCCGACTTTAGGAACGGCATCACGCCCCCTCCTCCACCGCCAAACTGGATGGAGAAGTCGCCGCCGGCTTCCTGGCCTTTGACTTCCGGCACCCCCTGCTGCACGCTGGCAAAACGGGCTACGCGCTGACGCGTAAAGCGCCGCACGATCTCTAACCTGTCTCCTTCGCGCTTAAGCAGCACGGCGTAAACCGTACGTCCCGCCATCGTAACGCCCAGTACGTAAGGGGCCTTCGTGCGCGCGACCTTCTGCTGCTTCGCCTTCATAGGATTACGAAACCATCATTACCGTAACGTTTTGGAATACCGAACAGCCGCTTATTGTAGCAATTGCTGCAGGCGGCGCTTGTTGTTGGCAAAATCGAACGCCACTTCCGGCGTAATCAATTGTTGCCGGACCAAGCGGCACAAATCCTGTTCCAGGGTCGTCATGCCCAGGGCAGCGCCCTCCCACATCATCTGGTAGATTTCGCTGGTGTTCTTGTTTTTGATAGCGGCACGCGCCGAGGGTGTCATCCAGAGCACCTCCTTGGCCAGAATGCGTCCACCGCCGATCTTGGGCACCAGCTTTTGGGAGATCACGCAGCGCAGCACATCCGCCAGTCGGTTGCGCACCCGGTCTTGCTCTTCGGGTGGATATTCTGCCACAATACGATCAATGGTCTCCACCGCTGAGCTGGTATGCAGTGTGGAAAAGACTTTGTGGCCCGAGTCGGTAATTTCCAGCGCAGCCGAGATCGTTTCGGGATCGCGCATCTCGCCGATGACAATAATGTCGGGGTCCTGGCGGAGCGCCTGCACAATGCCGTCTTTGAAGGTGCGCACGTCGCGCCCGACCTCGCGGTGGCGAATCAAACACTTACGGGAGCGGTGCACGTACTCGATTGGTCGAGCAATAATGACCACATGCGCGTAGACGTCGTCGTTATTTGCATCGATGATGGCATCGAGCGTCGTGCTCTTACCCGAGCCGGTAACGCCTGTTACGAGCGTCAGCCCGTCGCGCACGTGGCGGAACATCAGGCCGCGCTCGATTAGCGGATGAAAGCCCAGACTTTTGAGCGGGCGGATCTCGTCGCTGATGGCGCGCATGTTTAGCGCCACGTGGTCCATGTCGAAGTAAACCGTGGCGCGGAACCGCCGGGGCATGCCGTTGCGTCCCTCAATGGGCAGCTCATAGGAAAAGTCCAGCGAACAGTCTTCAAAGAAGATTTGGAGCTGCCGTTCGGTAAGCAGGTTCAAAATAAGCAGCGCGGCCTCGTCGCAGGAGTAGGTGCCCATCTCTTCATAGGGCCGCTTATCGCCGTGCACACGGTACCAGACATAGCCGTTCGAGGCCGGACCGCCCATGTCCAGGTCGCTGGCGTTCAGATCCAGCATACGCTTGACCAGCAGCTGCATATGCTCGCGCAATAAGGTGCGGTCCTTGTCGAGCAGTGCGTTGACCTGCTCGGCCAGGTAACGCGCCCGATCTTCGCCCACCAGAGCGGGCGGCACCGAGTCCAGTACCGTCTTACAAATCTTAGGCAGCGGCGGCACAGGCCGCACGCGCGGCCGTTGCTGGGCCACACTGGCATGCTGAGCCAGCACTTCTGCCAGTGCAGGATTCGAGGTCGACATATCCGACAAGCAGTTTGGGCTTTATTAGTATCGTGTCACCGAAGACAGGCTTAAGTCTGGCCCCGAAAAAAAAGCGGCGTTGCATCGGAGCACCCATGCCGAAACAACGCCGCTTCGAGTAATTTTAGCACTGCTGCTTATGAAGCAGGGGCCGGGATAAACTCTACCTCGATGACTTGGTCGTCGAAGTCCGGTACAATCTTCCCATTCACCATATAGTAGTCCCGCGTCTCATAATATCCCCACCGATCTATCCGTGTCCAGCCAGAGCCCCCATAGCTGTACTTTCCATCACGCTCCCCCCAGCTTGCTCCACGGCGCACCTCCCACTTCATATCTCCATAGCCATAGCGTTTGACATCCATCAGCTTATCATAGCCCATGAACTCCTTATCGAAATCCAGATCCTCAAAAGCCAGCCGCCATGTGTTGGGCTTTACTGGGTGGGCCTGAATCATCACATAAGGACCTTCCTGCATTTGATAAAAATCATCCGTGCTCTGGACAAGCGCATCCCGCAGATAATCGAAATATCTCCGGTTTCCTTTAGCTGGGATGTCCGTACGTCCGCGCATGCTGCAATCTTTATCTACTGCCAGAATGAAGTTGGCGCGCTCGCCTGGATTCAGCACGATGGTGGTTGTCGCACTGGCATTATCTCGGTTATTCCCGGGAGGAAAGATCATTTCAGGCTCCAGGGCTACATACCGATTATTCCCATGCAGCTCAATATCTTCCTGGGTTTCGCAGGAGCTGCCATGCGCAGGGTTGCTGGGATCACAGCCACCCGGGTTATTGCCCATACCATTATTGTTTTTAGGTACATAGCGCTGCAGGTAGATTGCTGAGCAATAGCCCGCCACCGACTCCAAAAACGTCACTTTCACCTGGCTGGGTTGGTTTTGCGGAACTTCCAGCACGCGCTGCAGCACCCGATGCGTTCCCATTTGATGCGAAGCTTCCCCATAGCGGCCAATGGCCACGGCGCCATAGGAAGAAGCCCCGATCGGATAGATCCAGGCCTCGTAGGTGCCTCCGTTGAGCTGCCCTGTCAGCTTGCCGGTTGCCCCATTAACCGCATCGACCAGTTGCGTCAGGCTCCAGCTTGTATGCTCAGCCTCAAGCTGGCGCGCGCGCGAAATGATCAGATTATAGGCCGAACGCGCAATCTCGCGCGCCAGCGCCTCTTCCTGACGTGCTACCTGCCGCGTGTCGGACTGAAGCCGGTTGGTGCTGCTTTGAAGCAGCAAAACGCTTGAACCGACCACTGTGGTGGTTACAAGGAGTAGAATTACCTTACCCATGGCACCCCCCTAGCTAATGGCTAAGCTACCTTTGTCAGAGTAACTTGCCCACGAAAAGCATGCCTAAATGATTATCTGAGTTTTTTGATCAGAACCGTCAACTCAGTATCAAAAAGGCCGTTACGAAACGTAACAGCCTTCCACTTTTTAACCAGTACAGCGTGGGCGCTCTATATGGCTGCGTTAGGAATAAATGTAACTTCAATAACTTGATCGCTAAAATCAGGCACTATAGGATTGCGTGGGGAAGGATTGCCTCCATTTTCCGTATAAAAGTCTCGAAGTTTATAGTAGCCATTACTATTCCTCTCGTGCCATCCTGGTCCACCATAGCTGTATTTTCCATTACGTTCTCCCCATTGCATTCCCGAGCGTACCCGCCATTTCATATCTCCATAGCCATACTGTTTAATATCCAGGAGCTTATCGTAACCCATCGGTTGGCGATCAAAATCTAGATCTTCAAAAGCCAGTCGCCAGGTATTGGGTTGATCGGGATGAGGCTGGATCAACACGTAAGGTCCCTCCTGAAGATGCTTGAAGTCATCAATACTTTCTTGCAGGGCAAACCGATGGTATTCATAAAAGCGATCATTCCAGGGGACCGTCCGATCACCCCGACGCTCACACTGATTATCAGCATCTACCGCCAGGATGAAATTTGCTCGTTCGCCCGGGTTAAGCGTTGTGGTATGCAGGGCTTCTGCGCCATCCCTGTTGTTGCCAGGAGCAAAGACCAACTCTGGCTCCAAGGCTTCGTAACTGCCATCGGGCCGCGGGACATAGCGCTGCAGATAAATAGCTGAGCAGTAACCGGCCATGGACTCTAAAAACTTTACCTTCACCCTACTGGGCTGATCCACCTCCAGTACGCTACGCAATACACGCTGGGATCCAATCTGGTGCTGAGCCTTTCCATAATACCCTATGGCGATTGCACCATAAGACGCGCCATTAGCTCCTCCGATCATATACAGCCAGGCTTCATAGCTACCCCCTTTAAGTTCTCCAGAGAGTTTACCTGCTGGGCCATTCACGGCCTCCACCAGCTGGGCAACCGTCCACTGCCTATGTTCCACTTCGAGCTGACGAGCCCGAGAAATGATCAGATTATAGGCCGAACGCGCAATCTCACGTGCCAGCGCCTCTTCCTGACGCGCCACCTGTAGCTCATCGGCCCGCAAGCGATTGCTATCGCTCCGCAAAAGCAGCACGCTACTACCAATCGCCACAGCAGCAACCAATAGTAATGCGAGCTTGCCCATGGTCCTTCCCACGTTTGTTTTTGTTATAACCTTCTATGTGTTAGCCTGACGCTGAATTAGAAGTGTCGAGCCATAGTACACCTGCCGCAGCACCTGCGATCGGGCTACCTCAAAGGGAGCCACCATGGTAAAACGCACACGGGTATTGCGCACCCGATCTGCGTTGTTTTGGGGATCTGAAATGGGTACTGCATCGAGATCCAGCAAATCGATTTTAAAGTAGCTCAGTAGCGTTAGGCTGCCGCCGCTGGACTGCCAGGGACCACTGCTTACCGAACACCCGCTCCCTATGCATTCTTCTCGCCGCAGCCGGTAGACCGGAATTGAATCGGAGCGCACAAGACGATGCCCTTCCGCATGCAAACGGTAGCGTATGTAGATTCTGATCGGTTGCCCACTCGCATCGATAGAGTCCCGGAAAAACACAAAGCGAACCGTCACCCCTGCGGAATCAACCGGGTTTTCAAAGGGAGTCTCATTCGACCAATCGACGCCCTCTCCAAGGCGCAACAGATCTTTTTCCATCCAGGTAGCTAAGTCCCCAGCTTGGCGTTTCACCATGTAGTTTACGGACTGCTCCAGGTTGATCTCGGCTACACGCTGCTGCACCGTAAGCAGCATCAAAAAGAGCATGCTACCTACAATCAGCGCATTCAGGTTGTCAAAAATGAACCACATAGGCACATGGTTTTAAAAGCCATAGGCCAGTACACGTCCCAGACGAATAGGAGTAACCACAAACGGCGTAATGGTCCCTCCCCAATCGTCTTGCACCGACACATTCACTTCCTTATAAGCTGTCTTCCCGGTTACAGCTTGTACAATACCTGAAATGGCATCGTAATGCACATAACGCACCGAAAGCTGCACCCTGAACCACACCGTATCTCGTCCCATCACAAATGGGCGACGCACCACCTGATTATGAAAATCATCGATGTCATCACAGACGGCCGTCCCCCCAAACGACTGGCAAAGCGCCCCACCTGTACTGCCAAAAGCTGCTGGATCAGTAAAAAGCAAAATATCCGCAATGGTACCCGTCACCGTACCATCAACAACTGCCTGGTCAAACGCCCGCGCACGCACAATTTCAATCGTCTCAACAGCCACGGACTGGGCCATTTCTTGCACCTCCCGAAAGATCGTAGCCCGCTGAAGTGTAACATACCAGTGATTCACTGACAGCGCCAGATTCACCGTAAGCACCAATCCCAGCAAAGCAAAAAGTGACTGACCCATGGTAGCCTTCTGCTGTTAATTAAGTTTGCCGCTCAACGGACAACGCTTACGCGTTTTGTGTTGATACCGCACCATGGTGCTGAGGGAATTACTCTTCCGTTGTGGTTACCCGGATCATTTCTTCTATAGTTGTTTCGCCAGCCAACACGACTTCGCGGGCGGCATCGCGTAGCGTTTGCATCCCTTCCTTGATGGCCTGCTCCCGCAGCGCATCTTCGTCAATGGCGCCCTGCGCCTCGACAATCATATGGCGGATTGTCCGCGAAAAGTGCATGGTCTCAACGATCGCCCGGCGGCCTTTGTAGCCAACCCCCTTGCAGACCTTGCAATTGCGGTCGCGGCCAGCTTTGTAGAAGGTGGTGCGCGCAATTTCTTCGTCCGTGAAGCCCAGTCTGCGGAGCATCACGTAATCGGGATCTTTGTCTTCCACCTTACAGGCCGGACATACCTTGCGGATCAGGCGCTGCGCCACGACCAGATTGATCGCATAGGCAATCAGGAACGGCTCAATCCCCATCTTGTAGAGCCGGCTTACCGCACTGGCCGCATCGTTCGTGTGCAGCGTCGAAAACGTCAGGTGCCCCGTGTTGGCCAGCTTGATGGCCAGCTCAGCCGTCTGGCGGTCGCGCATCTCACCGACCATCACGATGTCGGGGTCGTGCCGCAAAATGGCCCGCAGTGCGTCTTCCAGCCCCAGCTTGTGGCTAAGCTTGATCTGGCGCACGCCGGGGATGATGTACTCGACCGGATCTTCGACAGTCAGCACATTTTTGCGTGGGCTAATGACCTGGTGGAGAGCGGCGTAGAGTGTGGTGCTTTTACCGCTTCCTGTGGGACCGGTGACGATCACCATGCCGTAGGGTTGCCGAATCGCCCATTCAAAGCGCTCCAGTGCCCGCTCGGAAAGCCCCAACATTCGCAGGTCTTTGATGACCTTGCGGTCGTCGAGTACGCGGATGACGATCGATTCGGCGCGCACGTCGAAGCTGGCCGTAGCGATCGGCAGCACGGAGACGCGGAAGCGGATGAGGTGATCGTCGATCCAGCGCTGGATGAAGCCGTCCTGCGCTTTTTCCCGCTCGAAGCGGTCCACGCCGCCCGCCTGATCTTTCACCACAGCCAGAAACGCTTCGGGATGGATTTTATCCTCCATGTGCCAGCGGCACAGCTCGCCGTCAACCCGAAAGTGAATTTCTACCTTGCGGTCATGGTTGGGGAAGATGTGGATATCGGAGGCACCCTGGCGGACGGCTTCGACGAGGGTGGCCTCGAAGAGGTTAATCAGCTTGGAGCGGTTGATTTCGGCCTCGAGTGACTCCTCGTCGATTAGCTCGGTATCTTCCTCATAGCTCATCCCCAGATCGACCGCACTGTCCTCTTGCTGCACGCGCTCCAGGTATTCGTTACGGCGGGGAAACGCCTCTTGGAAGATCTGTTCAATGGCCGAAGTCGGCGCATAGTGCAACTCGAAGCGATCGATCCCGAGGCGGACGATCTGGCGGTGCAAATGTGGCCGGGTTGGATCGTGCGTGGCCAGTAACCAGCGCACCACGCCGCGCTCGGCATCCACTTCCTGGCCAAGCGGCAATACCCGCTCCCGCTGCATCCAGGCCCACTGTTCCTGTGTAAAGCGCTGACGCTGATCCCGGATAAAGCGTAACACCTGCCCGCGATCGATGCGAGCAGTCTTGAAGCCGTACACCTCAGCCGCTGTCGCATAGACGATCTCAGGGTTGATACCGTCAATTTCGGTAAGAACGCGCCAGAGCGGCCGACGTCTGTCTTTGTCGAGCTGACGCCACTTTTCCCAGGCCTTCCGCACCTGCTCTTCACGGACCAGCTCCTGGAACAGGAGCATGATGATGACCGGATCGCTCAGATCGGTCAGAGAAAATTCCGCTTCGTTGACGCCATCGCCCGTGATTGATGGCTCCACGAAAGGCAACGGGTCAGAATGGGGCCGATCTTCGGACATGGTCTTCCTGGATATGGGTTCATATGGATCGATCCTGCTCAGAGAATCGGCCGATCACGCTTTTTCTAAAATGGCATTTATTCAACGTAAATCATTTTGCGCGTCATGCCACCATCCACGATGAACGTCTGTCCTGTAATGAAGCCGGCCTCCTCAGACAGTAGAAAAGCCACCATGGCAGCCACATCTTCGGGACGACCCACGCGTCCCACCGGGTGCTGCGCGTGATCAACAGGCCGCAGCTCGGGTGCTCGCCGTCGGCTTCGCTTCTGCCAGTTGCTTACTTCGATCCATCCCGGGGCCACTGCATTGACGCGCACGGCTGGTCCCAGACTGATGGCCAGCGCATGCGTCAGGGCCACCACACCGCCTTTGGAGGCGGCATACACTTCGGTGTTAGGCTCCGACTGAAAAGCCCGCGTGGAGGCGATGTGGACGATGGCGCCCTGTTGTTGGCGCAGATAAGGCACCGCAGCGCGTGTGCACAGAAAACACCCCGTTAGGTTGACGGCCAACACTCGATTCCAGACTTCAAGCGACAGGCGCTCCACCGGCTCGTGGTAGGGCTGTGCAATGCCGGCATTATTGACCAACCCGTCGAGCCGTCCCCAAGCCTGGATCGTCTTCGCCACCGCCTGCTGCACATCGTCTTCTTGACTTACGTCACCTGCTACGAATCGAAGCCTGTCGTCACCGTCGCAGTAATCTTCCATCAGTTCGGCCCCGGCCTCCGCGTCGATATCCAGACAGGTCACTCGCCAGCCTTCACGCAACAGTCGCGCAACGATGGCACGTCCGATGCCCTGCGCTCCGCCGGTTACCAGCGCAACTTTTTCCTGAACAGCCATAGGTTCACCGGTTTTTTGCGTTGCAGATGACTCCGCAGTCCTACTTTTGCTTCAAATCAGGAGGGCAATTTCATGGTGGCTGTGCTTCGCTGGACCGAAACGCTACGCGTGCGCTCGTTCGACGTGGCTTCGGACGGGCTGCTTTCGCTACCGGCTTTGGCCGGCTACCTGCAGGAAGCGGCCAGTCGCCACGCGGCGGCGCTGGAGGTGGCCTTTCTCCAGGTGGAAGGTCGCCCGGTCTTCTGGGTCCTGCACCAGCTCCGGCTGCAACTCCACAGGCGGCCAGCCTGGGCCGAGACCGTCCATGTCGATACCTGGCCGTGCGGCCACCGAGGCCTGCGGGCCCTCCGCGCCTACGCCGTACGAGACGAAAGCGGCCACTTGTTGGCCGAAGGACTTTCGGCCTGGCTGCTTGTCGATCCGGTGCGGCGCCGACCAGTTCGGCTCCCGCCCGAAGTGCTGCGCCTGCGCGGCGAAACAACGCCCCCGCTCTCTCCCGAAACCGACTTGCCTGAAGTGCCCGAAACGCCACCGCGCTGGCGCGACATCGTGCGTGTGCGCTTCAGCGACCTGGATCGCAACGGCCATGCCAACAACACCCGCTATCTGGCCTGGCTGCTCGATGCCCTGCCCGATGCACAGCGCGCCTATTCGCTGCGGACGCTTGCCATCACTTTCCGAAGCGAAACGCACCTAAATGACCCTGTCGTTGTAGAAAGCTGGCCGCTGGAAGCCGATCGCCTCCGCCATCGCTTCATGCGCAGCACAGACCGCCAGCTTCTGGCCGAAGCCCTGACCGTCTGGACTCCTTCAAATCAGAGAGCGTGACTGACCGCCGTCCACGTTGATGCAGGCGCCGGTCACCCAACGGGCCCGCTCCGAGACCAGAAACGTCACCACGTCGGCCACTTCTTCCACCGTGCCGAAGCGCCCCATCGGGATGTTCTGCGCAATGAACTGGCGCGTGCCCTCCGGGTCTTCGCGCATCCGCCGGTCCCAACTTCCACCCGGAAAGCGAATCGAGCCCGGCGCAACCGTATTGACACGGATGTTGTGGGGCGCCAGTTCCAGCGCCAGGATCTTGGCCGCGCTGATGAGCGCCGACTTGGTGCTGTTGTAAATAGAAAGCCCTGGACCACCTGCTTCGCGCCCAAAAATCGAGGCAATGAATACAATAGCCCCTCCACCCTGCTGCTTCATGACCGGAATCGCCGCCCGAGCACAGCGCAGATGCGCCCGAAGATTGAGTTCGATCAACGCCGTCCAGTCGTCTTCGGAGCTCTCCTCGAAGTCCCCTCGTCGATTACCTCCGGCATTGCCTACCAGAACGTCCAGCCGCCCGAAGCGCTCAAGAGCTACCTGTACCAGCTGCCTGGCGGCCTCGGGCTGCGTTACGTCCAGCGTAAGCGCCACAACGTCAGCTCCCTGTTCCCGAAGCATTTCGGCCGTGGCCTCTAACGCCTCGGCACCCCGGGCGCAAATAACCAGCCGGCACCCCTCGGCCGCCAGGCTCCGGGCAATCCCCTGGCCAATACCCCGACTGGCACCCGTTACAATCGCGACTTTTCCGCGTAGACCCAGGTCCATTTCTCCAACCGCTTGCTTTTCTATGGAAGCTACAGCATATTCTTTTCGAGGCGCAAGCCAACGGAAAATGCCGGGCATCATGGACCCTACGCCAACCCTTTCCAACGGTCCCCTTTCGTTCGAAGCGGCGCTGGCGCGTCTGCAGGAGATCGTGCAGCATCTGGAAGATGACCGTTTGGACCTGGAATCTTCTATGCTGGCCTATGAGGAAGGACTCCGGCTGGCTCGTTACTGTCTAGAGCAGCTCCGCACGGCTGAACTGCGCATTCAACAACTTTCGCTGGACGGCAAGGACAATCTGGAAAATGCGGATTGATCCCTCGGCTCTACCCGGCGTTAAAAGCCCAACGCCACATCAGTCCAGACCCATGATGACGTTGTTTGCAGAATTTCCCGACGAGGCCCGGCTGTGGATCTTTGCGGCCGATCGGCCGCTTTCGGAAGCCGAAAGTCAGACGCTACTGGAGACGCTTTTGCCTTTTTTGAAAGACTGGAAGGCGCACGGCCTACCCGTTCAAGGCCAGGCTACCGTACTGCATCGTCGTTTCCTGCTGCTTGCCGGATACGTACCGGACGGGGCAATCTCCGGCTGCAGCATCGATGCCGCTACCCGGGCCGTGGAAGCAGCCGCCCAAAAAGTAGGGATCACTTGGGTCTCACCGCTGGTAGTTTTTTACAGGGATGCTGAAGGCAGCGTGCAGCACGCCAGCCGCGGACAGTTCCGCCGCCTGATCGCTGAAGGCAAGGTAACCGCCGAAACACCTGTCTTCGATCTGTCGCTTACCACCGTTGGCGCGTTACGGAGCGGTGCCTTCGAAAAACCGGCCAGCCAGAGCTGGCACGCCCGTGTCTTTTCGATGACGCCGCATGCCTGAAGGACCTGACTGCCTGCGGTTCCTGGTCCATGCTGGACGGCACGATCGGCCATCCCCTCATCGAGAAGTGCCGGCCCCTTTGCGTCGGGAACAGGGACCAAACCATCGGCTTTGTCAGAAAATCTGAATACACGCATTCATCCCTGGGATCGCCATGCGTTGCGGTATCTTCGGGTTGCTTCTGCTGCTTCTGCTGCCCTCGACATTGCAGGCCCAGGACTACATCAACCAGACGGCCCTGGAAGACATTCTGGAACACCAGTACGAAGACCTCGATGCCATTCCCGAAGTCCAGTACCACTATTACATGCTCCACCACAGCTCGGGCAACAACGTGTTGGCCCGCAACACGCTCTATAAAGAGTTGGGCGACGGCGATCTGGAGCTGGGGAAAAAGCGAGGCCGGCTGGTGGAATTGCTCAACCGCGTGCTCATCCGCAATCTGGAGATTGGCGACACGCTGGTTATCCCGAACCGGTTCAATCTGGACTTCCGTGCCTACTCGCCCTTTCCCCGTTACTATCCGGGGGGGCGTGATTTCGACAAGCTTTTCATCATAGACAAGTCTATTCAGGCCTTTGGCGCCTACGAATACGGTAAGCTGGTTCGCTGGGGCGTGGTCAACACCGGCAGCCCTGAGAATCCGACCCCCAATGGGCGTTTCAATTTCAACTGGAAGGAGGAATACCGCATCTCTTCACTCAGTCCACCTGGTGAACTCTGGGAGATGTATTGGGTTTTCAACTTTCATGACGCGCGGGGCATTCACGTGCATCAATACCCGATGCCAACAGGCGGCCCTACCAGCCTTGGCTGTGTACGACTCATCGATGCAGATGCCAAGTGGATCTTCTACTGGGCTGATCCCTGGCAGACGACAGCCGGCGGTACCGGGGTCGAATCGCGCAAGGGGAAGATCATTAAGCAGGGCACGACCGTACTGGTGATTGGCGAAGATCCGGTAGGACGGCCCCAGCCGTTCCTTTTCAAAAAGCGGTATCCAGTGCTGAAGCGCGTGGCGTTGCCCGATCATCCTTACGATGTGCCGCCGGGCACCCCACAACAGGAGTATTTCGACAAATTACGGAAGGCTCGCGAGGGCCAAGGAACGTCGCGCTGAAGCATCAGAAGTAATGCCCGACGACCCAGATCGCCCCAATCAACAGGAGATACCATACCCCCAGGAGCAGAACAAAACGTAACCGCCGCCATCTGAGGCGCATTGGCGGCCACCAGTACAAATTCATCGTCCGCATAGCGCTACCAGGGTGAGAAGGTCCTATGGATCTGGACAGCGAAAACCGTTCCCGATGAACCGATAGCCTCGAATGCCTTCAGACGGACGCACGGGCGTCTGCATGCCGGCATCTTTTGCCCACTTCAGCGCACAGAACGAAATAGCCGATTCCACCGGATGCGGTGCTGCTCGGGATCCCAGGATAGATAAACCAGCAGGGCTTTACCCACGAGGTGGTCAGCCGGTACGAGGCCCCAGGCCCGGCTGTCGAGCGAATTGTCCCGGTTGTCACCCATGACAAAATAGTAATCCTGTTGGATTACGCAAAAACGGCCAGGACGTCCGTCGATCAGGAACGTGCCGTCAGGCTGGGGATAGATCTGATGCCCTTCGAAGCGAAGAAGCAGTTCGCGATAAAAAGGCCAGGTGCGAGGTGTCAGGAAGAGTGTATCGCCGCGTCCCGGAATGTAGATCGGCCCCCAGAATTCCTCCTGTCGGGCTTTTTGGGCGGCCGTCCCCTGTAGCAAGGCAGCAGCCGAATACGGGTGCAGCGTATCGACCACGGTCAGGTGGGCGATGTGACGGGCCACTGCCACCGTGGCGTCGAAAAAAAGCAAACCCGCACGGTAGGCCGAGCGCGAGACGTTGCGGGCACCGAGCGCCTGCAGCGAATCGGGCGAAAGCCGCGCGCCCGGGTGTAACTGAAGCATCCAGCGCAGCTGCACCAGGTCCGGTTCGGTAAATGGTAGACCGTTGACGTAGACCACCTTGTCCTGGATCCAGACCGTATCGCCCGGCAACCCTATTACCCGCTTGATGTAATGCGTCTTGCGATCGATTGGGCCCGTCTCGACGGGATAGTTGAACACCATCACATCGCCCCGTCGGATCTCGGAAAATCCCGGTAGCCGCAGATAGGGCAACGTAACACCCGGCACGTACCACGCCGTAAACGGCAAACCCAGCGACATGGGCATCCGGGGACCATAGTGCAGCTTGGAAACCAACACAAAATCACCCACCAGCAGCGTCTGCTCCATCGAGGGGGATGGGATACGATAGGCTTCCAGCGCAAAAATCCGGATTACCAGCGCCAGTGCCACGGCCAGCGCCAGGGCCATCAGCCAGTCACGCATGCGCTGCCGCCATCGGACTGGCTGCACAGGTGCATCGCCAACCTGTTCCGCCAGCGCCTTCCTTTCCTTCCCCACCATCACGACACGTCAGCGGATCGGTTTAAAAAGCCGGTTCAGACGTGGTAGATGATGTTGGCCATCCCAGGAAAAGTAGATAAAAAGCGCCTTCCCTACCACGTGGTCCATCGGGACGAATCCCCAGAAGCGGCTATCTTCGGAATTGTCCCGATTGTCGCCCATGACGAAGTAGTAGTCCTGCCGAAACGTATAGGTGGTGGCCGGGCGACCGTTGATCAGGAAGGTGCCATCCTGCTGGCGGCTGGTCGTATGGCCCTCATAGCGGCGGATTACAGGCGCTAAGTAGGGCCAGTTTTCTTCTGTCAACGTGATCGTCTGTCCCTGGGCCGGGATGACCACCGGGCCATAATTATCCGGCGAATAGCCCAGGCCCGGTGGATACATCAGATCGCTGTAGGTGTTGCCGCGCGGAATTACCAACGGCTCCACGCGCTCCACGTAGGGCCACTGTGCGATGGCCTCGGCCGCTCCAGGCGTCGCCATGATGAGCACCTGCCGGGGGTCTGGCGTGGGCTGCACTTCCTCGACGCCCAGTTCGACCAGACGCACTTCCGGAAGCATAATGCGTGGATCGCTTTTGATAACCCGCCAGTATTGCTGCATGGTGGGCTGCAGCGGCTGTGGCTCACCGTTGACGTAGACCACTTTGTTCTGGATCCAGAGCGTATCACCCGGTAAGCCCACCACGCGCTTGATGTAGTGCGTCTTACGATCGATCGGCAGGTCTTCCGGTGGATAGTTAAACACAATCACATCGCCCCGCTGAATCTCGGTAAATCCTGGCAGGCGTGTGTGCGGAAGCGTCAAGCCCTTCACATAGATCTTGGTAAACGGGATGCCCAATGAGATGGGCGTGCGCACTCCGTAGTGCAACTTCGAAACAAACAGGTAGTCGCCTACCAGGAGGGTTTTTTCCATGGAAGGCGTGGGAATGCGGAACAGATCGAACAGAAACGTGCGCACCACCAGCATCACCACCAGGGCAAAGGCCAGCGCCTCGACCCATTCGCGTAGCTTACTTTTTTGGGGAGGGGCCTGCCCATCGGCCGAAGGTGTGCTCGGTGTATCAACGCGGCCCCAACGCTTCCGGGTGCGCTGCTTTGTAGTCGATTCGGGCTGCGTGGCTGCCAAGGCTCGGTAGGGTCTGGTCAGAACAACGTCGGGAAAACGCTGCAAATTGTCTCCGGTTCAATCTATTTCCGACAGGCGCGGCCGTCCTGGAATCATCAGAGGCCGACGGATAGGCTCCAGGAAAAACTGCTGGCCGTCGAAACCCGTGAAATACCAGGTATCGGTCTCACGCTGGTAGTAGTAGTCCACAAAGGGGGCACGTCGGGGCTCGGTGATCAGTCGTCCCAGGAGGGTCTGCCGGATTGCCCGGAGCTGATCCCGGTAGCGCGGTGCACTGGCCACGACGATACCGCGCTCGAAAGGACCGTTCACATCCATGATCCGGAACGGGATCGAATCGTTAAGCACCAGCCAGTACTCAAACTGAATGTACTCGTCACGCGGCCGCTGCTGGTAGAGATCCACCTCGGCCAGGGTGCGCGTTGGATCGCCGAAGTGCGCCTGCAGGCGGGCCCGCAACTCGGGCGTGCGCATCGTATCCAGCGGCGTCCAGCTATTACTGCCCAGATAGGCCCAACCGTCTTGCCCGAAGCGCCGCTGAAACCAGCGTTGTTCGAAGCGTCGCACGACGCGCCAGCTTGCCAGCACAAAAGCCGGTGCTGATTCTTGCCGGGAGGTGGCCCGCGCCGCCAAACGGCCCAGGGCCGGATGACGCGCATAGAGCGCCAGTGGGAGCGGCTCGGGAGGACGCGGCGGCAGCACGGTAGCCCATTCGGCAGCTTGCTGCCTCAGCCAGGCGGTGCGGTAGGTCCACACCAGCGCCCGCTGCTTCTGAATGCGGTGCAGCAAATGTTCGATGGCACCGTCCTGAGCTACGGCTGATCCTACCAGCAGCAGGCCGCACAGCCAGCCCCACCAGTAGCCTTTCGGGCTTCGTGTCATCACCTCAGTCTTCCACCGAGAGTACGGCCAGAAACGCCTCCTGAGGCACCTCGACGCGTCCCACCTGCTTCATGCGCTTCTTGCCTTCCTTCTGGCGCTCCAGCAGCTTGCGTTTTCGGGTAACGTCACCGCCGTAGCATTTGGCCGTCACATCCTTGCGGAGCGCCTTAATCGTTTCGCGGGCAATCACGCGCGAGCCGATAGCCGCCTGGATGGCTACGTCGAAAAGCTGCCGCGGAATCAACTCGCGAAGCTTCTGCGTCAGCTTCCGTCCCACCTCGTAGGCTTTACTTCGGTGCACAATCGTCGAAAGCGCATCGACCGGCTCGCCGTTGATCAGAATGTCCAGCCGCACCAGATCGCTGGGCCGGTAGTCCAGGATCTCGTAGTCGAACGACGCATAGCCGCGGCTAATGCTTTTGAGCTTGTCGTAAAAGTCGAAGATGATCTCAGCCAGCGGTAGCTCGTACTGCAGGTTGACGCGCGTGCGGTCCAGATACAACTGATTGCGATAGATGCCACGCCGATCCTGGCAGAGCTGCATCAGCGGGCCAATGTACTCGGTAGGCGTGATGATGTCGGCCCGCACGTAAGGCTCCCGAATCTCAGCAATCTTGCCGGCATCGGGCATCTCGCTGGGATTGTCCACAGTGATCACCTCGCCGGAGCGCAGCACCACCTGGTATTCGACGTTTGGCACGGTGGTGATGATGTCCAGGCTGAACTCGCGCTCCAGGCGTTCCTGGACGATCTCCATATGCAACAGCCCCAGAAAGCCGATGCGGAAACCGAAGCCCAGCGCGGCCGACGTCTCGGGCGTAAAGGTCAGCGAAGCATCGTTCAGTTGAAGCTTTTCCAGCGATGCCCGCAGGTCCTCGTACTGATCCGGATTGGTCGGGAAGACGCCACTGAAGACCATGGGCTTGACCTGTCGGAAGCCTGGAATCGGTTCGCTGGCCGGACGGTGCGCATGCGTGATCGTGTCGCCCACACGGGCCGAACGAATGTCCTTGATCGAGCCGATTACATAGCCCACCTCGCCGGCCCGAAGCATTTCCACCGGCTGTCGCTCCAGCCGCAAAATACCAATTTCCTCGGCCACATACTCGCGGCCGTTTGACATGAAGCGGATGCGTTCGCCCACCTGCAGCGTGCCGTCGAACACGCGCACGTAGACGACCGCACCGCGGTAGGTGTCGAAGACTGAGTCGAACACAAGCGCCCGCAGCGGCGCCTCCGGGTCGCCTGTAGGTGGCGGAATGCGCTGCACGATGCGTTCCAACAACTCGGGCACCCCTTCGCCCGTCTTGGCGCTGATGCGCAGGATGTCCTCAGCCGGCTCGCCGATCAATTCTTCGATTGACTGGGCCACCTCGTCGGGCCGGGCGTTAGGTAGATCGACCTTGTTCAGTACCGGAATGATCTCCAGGTCGTGCCCGAGCGCCAGGTACAGGTTCGAGATGGTCTGGGCCTCAATGCCCTGCGAGGCATCAACCACCAGGATAGCTCCTTCACAGGCTTTAAGCGCCCGCGACACCTCGTAGGTGAAATCGACGTGTCCGGGCGTATCGATCAGGTTCAGAATGTACTCCTCCCCATCACGCGCCCGGTACTTCATGCGGATCGCGTGGCTTTTGATCGTGATTCCGCGCTCGCGCTCCAGATCCATGCTGTCGAGCACCTGGTCTTTCAGCTCCCGCTCCGAGAGTGTTCCGGTCAGCTCCAGAAGCCGGTCGGCCAGCGTGCTCTTGCCGTGGTCAATATGGGCAATGATGCAGAAATTTCGAATCCGATCGCGATACAAAGCCATAGCCTACACGTCACCACACAGAGCTTTCGGAATGCAGCGCTGATATACCGCCCAGAATCTTCGGGTTCCGTCCGCTCAGGATTGCTCTACGGGCTGTTCCGAAGCGGTTGCCGACACGACGGCTGCCTGCTGGCGGCGATAGAACTCCTTCTGAAAGCACAGCAAACCCACCACACCGATCACGATGGCCATATCGGCCACATTCCAGATGGGAAAAAGCGCCACGTAGGATCCGCCGACGAAGGGAATGAATTCAGACAGATAGCCACGCCAGAGATCCACATGAATGAAGTCAACCACGCGCCCTTGGAAGAATCCGGCGTAGCCGTAAAGCAGACCGTAAAAGAGCCGATCGATAATGTTACCCAGCGCCCCGCCCAGAATCACGGCCAAACTGGCCCGGTACGGGTCATAGCCATCTCGAATGCGGTAAAGGTACCAGGCAATCAATACCGTGGCCAAGATGGCCAGTACGGCCACAGTCCCCGGCGGCCCAAACGACAATCCAAAGGCCATGCCGGGATTCTCCGTATAAGTAAGCTTGAGCCAGTCGTCCAACACAGGAATAGACTGGCCGGGGTACATGGTCTGGACCACCAGCACCTTCGTAAGCTGGTCCACCAGCACCACCAGCAGCGTGACCCAAAGCATTCGCATGAGGTCGACCCCGCGCACCTAAAACGGTTATTTCTTTTTCAGCTTGGCCTCGATCGAGACCTCGGTGTGCGGCACCGCTTCCAGGCGCTCGCGGGGGATAGGTTTGCCGGTCACCTTGCAGATGCCATAGGTTTTGTTCTTGATGCGCTCAAGCGCCCGGTCCAGATGGCTGATGTATTTCTGCTGGCGGGCAATCATCAGGAAGAGCTTCTCGCGCTCCATGGCATCGGTGCCAGCATCGGCCATGTGGAAGCTGTAGGCGTTGTCGGTGCCGCTCTGCTCCCGGGCATCTTCCAGTTGCGCTTTCATGCGCTCAATGTCCTCCACCGCCTGCCGGCGCTTCTCCAGAATCAACTGCCGGAAGTATTCCAGCTCTTCGTCCGTGAACGGAGTCCGACGCACGGACTCTGCGGCTCCCTGCGCCGAAGCCTCCGGATTGGGCGTGGCGCTGTGCTCCTGTTCGTGCTTTTCCACCATAGTACCTGCAGAACTTGATGTTACCACCCCGCAAAAGCTAAAAAACAAAAGGGCAGCAGGCAGGAAATCAGGCCTGCTGTCCTGAGGTGGTTGCTACCGGCACGCGTTGTACGCCTACCGTGAAGGTCTCCCCATCGATGTCGAACGTCTCTACGTGGGTGCCTGTAGGATGCTCGGACGGTTGCAACGCTACGGCCAGCGTCTCGTTCCGGATCCAGTCGCCGTGCTGCTTTAGCGCACGGGCCAGCAATCCTTCGGCTCGGTAGCTGAGCACGATGCGGTCGGTCACTTCAAATCCGGCCTTTTTACGAAGGTTCTGGATGCGGTTGATGGCTTCGCGGGCCAGTCCTTCCAGAATCAGGTCCTCGGTCCGGTTCGTGTCGAGTGCCACAGTCACGCCGTCCTCTTGCCCCACAAGCCAGCCTTCGATGCCTTCGCTTTTGATTTCCAGATCCTCAGGTTCCAGCTCCACCTGCTGGCCATCTACCTCCAGCACCAGGCGTCCTTCCCGGAGGTACCGGTCGATTTCCTTCTCGGTAAGCTGGGCCACGCGGGCAGCCACGCCCTTCATGAGCTTACCCAGGCGTTTGCCCAGCCGGGGATAGTTCGGCTTGGCCGTACGGCGCACCACGCGGCTGGTACCCTCGACGTATTCGATGTCCTTGACGTTGACCTCTTCAAGGATGAGCGGCCGCACCGACTCGACCACCTCGCGATCGACTCCGGTACCTGTCACCACCAGGATACGGGGAAGCGGCTGCCGGACGTTGATCTGGGCCTGGTTGCGAAGCGCAAGCACGATCGAGACGATCGTTCGCGCCAGCGCCATACGCTGCTCCAGCACCAGATCGATCGCTGCCCGGTCCACTTTCGGGAAATCGGCCAGATGGACCGACTCGGGTCCCTTGACTTCACACCCTTCCTGGAGCGCCCGGTAGAGCCATTCGCTGAAAAACGGTGCGATGGGTGCCATCAGCAGGGCCGTCGTCTCCAGGCACTCGTAGGCGGTCTGATAGGCAGCCTGCTTGTCGCGCTCGTTTTCCTGCTCACCCGTACGGGCACTCCAGAAGCGCCGCCGTGAGCGACGAATATACCAGTTCGACAGCTCGTCCACGAAGCGCTCGATAGCTCGCGTCGCCCGCGTTGGATGGTAGTCCTCGTAGGCTGCCTCTACTTCGATCACCGTGCTGTTGAGCCGGCTGACGATCCAGCGGTCCAGCTCGGTGCGCTCGCTCACGGGCATGCGCTCGGCGGGATAGACGAAGCCGTCTACGTTCGCGTACGTAGCAAAAAAGGCGTAGACGTTCTCCAGCGTATTAAAGAAGCGGCGCCGCGTGGCGTCCAGCTCCCGCTCCGAGAAGCGGATGTTCTCCCACGGCGGCGCATTGCTAATCATGTACCAGCGGACCGGATCGGCCCCGTAGCGCTCGACCATGTCGAAGGGATCCACTACATTGCCCTTCGACTTAGACATTTTCTCGCCTTTCTCGTCGAGCACCAGGCCATTGACCACCACGTGCCGGAAGGCCACGCTGTCCATCACCATCGTAGCGATGGCGTGCAGCGTATAGAACCAACCGCGCGTCTGATCAACGCCCTCCGCAATGAAGTCGGCCGGGAAGGTGCGCTGGAAGGCTTCCTGGTTTTCGAACGGGTAGTGCCACTGGGCAAACGGCATTGCGCCTGAGTCGAACCAGACGTCGATCAGGTCGGGCACGCGGCGCATTGTACCGCCATCCGGCGCCGGCCAAGTAAGTCGGTCCACAAAAGGCCGGTGTAGGTCCAGCTCGCCGGTTTCAGGGTTGTAAGCCTCGGGCGGAAACGTACCGCCCAGTTTCTGCCGGAGCTCCTCAATTGACCCGATAACCTCAATGTAGTCCGGATTGCGGTCGCTCTGCCAGATGGGCAGCGGCGTGCCCCAATAACGCTGACGGCTTAGCGCCCAGTCCACGTTGTTGCGCAGCCATTCACCAAAGCGTCCCTCGCCAATGGAGGGCGGATGCCAGTGGATCGTCTGGTTCAGCTCGATCATCCGGTCTTTGACAGCCGTGGTCCGGATGAACCAGCTTTCGACTGGATAATTCATCAACGGCGTGCCCTTGCGCCAGTCGTGCGGGTAGTTATGCCGATAGGTTTCCTGGCGGAAAAGCAGGCTCCGCTGCCGCAGATCCCGTAGAATAACCTTATCGGCATCCTTGAACCACAGGCCAGCCACCAGCAGCGCCTCGTTGGTAAAGGTGCCCTCGGGTGTGATCGGATTGATCATGGGCAGCCCTTCTTTCTGGGCTGCCTCGTAGTCCTCAGCACCAAAGGCCGGCGCCAAATGGACAATGCCTGTACCCTCTTCGATTGAAACAAAGTCGGCGGCAATCACACGCCAAGCTTCCCCTTCTTTGAAGCGATCCTTAAAGTACGGAAACAGCGGCTCGTAGCGTGTGCCGACCAGCGCCCGCCCCGGGAAGGTCTCGACCACCTGGGCCGACTCGTCCCGCAGCACATCCAGCCGATCCTGCGCTAAGATCAGGTACTCGGTACCTCGCTCCGGGTCTTCTCGGCGCACCTTGACGTATGAGATGTCGGCCCCGACGGCCAGCGCCACGTTCGAAATGAGCGTCCAGGGCGTCGTCGTCCAGGCCAGCAGATAGGTACGTTCGGCTCCCCGTACCGGGAAGCGCACGTATGCACTGGGATCGTCCACCTCCTTATAGCCGAGGCTCACCTCATGTGAGGAGAGCACCGTGCCGGAGCCTGGGCTGTACCACTGAATCTTGTAACCTTTATAGAGCAATCCTTTCTCGTAGATCTGCTTGATTAGCCACCAGACGGTTTCGATGTACGTGTTTTCAAAAGTGATGTACGGATGTTCGAGATCCACCCAGTAGCCAATCCGCTCCGTAAGCTGGTCCCAGAGCTCCTTGTAGCGCAGGACGCTCCGGCGGCAGGCCGCATTGTACTTTTCGATGCCGAGCGCTTCCACCTGGGCCCGTCCTTCCAGGCCCAGTTCCTTTTCGACTTCGATCTCTACGGGCAGCCCGTGTGTGTCCCATCCTGCCTTTCGCTCCACACGGAAGCCCTTCATGGTCTTGTAGCGGCAGAAGATGTCCTTGATCGTCCGGGCCAGAACGTGGTGAATGCCGGGCTTACCGTTGGCCGTAGGCGGCCCTTCATAGAAAGAGAACGTGGGTCCATTTTCCCGCTGCGCAATACTCCGCGGAAAGATCTGGCGCGCTTTCCACCAGCTCAGGATTTCGCGCTCGATCTCCGGATGCCGAAATTGCTCAACCTGCTTAAAGCGCTTCATGCCTGTCGGTACCGATTACATCTGCGCGTTCAGGAATCCCTGAAAAATACGCAATTCAGCCCGCAGCGCGCGCCCCCAGCCCGTTAAGAATACAGGAGAAACACAAGCTAAGCGATCATATCCCTTAACAAAAAAGGGCGACCGGTGGTCACCCTTTTTTTTGACGGGATCGGAACGGTGCGACTATTCCCACGCAACCAGCCGGGTGATGGCCGTGCCGCCTCCCATCTGGGCCGGAAGCTGCTGCTCGGTCAGCACGCTGAAGTGCGGTGCTTCGCGAAGCACGTGCATTGTCCCGCTGCCCGGTCCGCCATCGAGCATTTCCAACCGGACGACATAGACCTCGAACGAGCCGGCCGGCGTTTCGACCGTTTGCGTGCCGGTCACCTGTAGCTTCAAGGGCTGCACCTCCTGCTGCTGCGGATTGAACACGCGAAACGTTGCTTCGTAGCCTTCTGCGAGTGGAAGGCCAGCTACATATAGATCGAATGCCCCGCCATCTCCGACGACCGGTGCATCCAGTTCCTTATCGATCGCCATCGCACCCATCGGCGACTGCATCCGGCCGCTGATCCGGTTGTCCGTGTAGGTCAGCACAAGCGTGCCTATACCCCGCGCCGCGCGTTGGATGGGCCGGAGCGTGCGCCGATCCACCCAAACGGTATCGCTGCTCTCGCCCATAGGCATGCGCACGTGATCGACGAGCATCCACGCCTTCTGTCCCTCCAGTTCCACCGCCTGCACGGTGCGCTCCGAGCTGAGCGTGAAGGTCTGACCCTGCACCTGAATGGTGGTTTCATAGCGTAGCTTGAGGGGACGGATCCGGCCGCCGTCGGCTTCTGGGAGCACGCCCCGCTGCGCACGCGCCAGGGCCAGCGTGTCGGGCAACGTAACCGTGGCCGGATCTACCATCAGCGCGGCCAGATGTGCCGCCAGCTCCGGATGCATTTCCTCCTGGTAGCGCCCACCCAGATGCCGTGCCAGGAAACGCTCGATCTCAGCGATCATGGCCAGCCGGTTCATCTCGCCCCGAAAGCCGTGTCCTTCGTCAGGGGCTACCATGTACGCGACGGCTACCCCGTTGTCGCGAGCGGCCACTACGATCTGATCGCTTTCGGTCTTTTTGACGCGCGGATCGTTGGCACCCTGGATGACCAGCAGTGGTGCCCGGATACGGTCGGCGTGGTAGAACGGCGACTGCGCCTTGAGCCGCTCGCGATCGGCCGGGTCGTCCGGGTTACCTACGCGCGTGTCGAAAATCCGTCGTGCGGCCGCCCAGTACGGCGGGATCGTCTTGAGCAGCGTGAGCAGATTCGAAGGTCCTACGATCGACACGCCGGCCGCGTACAGCTCGGGCGTAAAGGTCAGCCCGGCCAACGTGGCATACCCACCGTAGGAACCGCCCATGATGGCGATGCGGTTCGGATCGGCGATGCCGCTTTCGATCAGATAGCGCACGCCATCCGTGACGTCGTGCTGCATCACGCCTGTACCCCACTGCTTGTTACCCGCGTTGAGAAAAGCCTTCCCGTAGCCAGCTGAGCCTCGGAAATTGGGTTGCAACACAGCATAGCCCCGGTTGGCCAGAAACTGCGCGAAAGCATAATAACCCCACACGTCGCGCGCCCACGGACCGCCGTGCACCAGCACCACGGCCGAGAGTCCCCGCGGTTCGACGCCCTTCGGTAGGGTCAGGTAGGCCGGGATCTCGACCCCATCGCGTGCCCGATAGCGAATGGCTTGCATGGGCGCCAGGTGCTCGCTCGGAAGCTCCGGCCGACTCCGGTAGAGCAGCTCCACCCGACGCTGCTGACGGTCGTACAGATACACGGCCCCCGGATCCACGTCGCGCTGCACCGTCACCAGCATCAGCCGTTCGTCCTCGGTGGTCGAGCCCGGATACAGCTCACCTTCCGGAAGCTGCGCGCGGAGAAATGCCAGGTCCTGCGCCAGTTCCTCGGTTTTCGGATAGATCCGGAGTCGGTCGCCCACATAGTAAGTGGCAATCAGTTCTTCCGTACGGTCCGAAAACGCCGCCCCACCGAAGTCCACCTCGCCTTCTGGATCGCGTTCCACGAATGTTTCCCCGCCGGTTTCCGGATCGAACAGCACCAGTTCGATCAGGTCCCGATCGCCCCGGTTCGTCATCAGATAGACGTGGCGGCCGTCTTTATGAAAGCGTAACAGGCTGCAGGATTCTTCCACCGTGCAGGTGTACACCGGCACCAGCGTGTCGCCGTCCACCCGGAGAATTTCCGTGCTACCGTCCTCGGCAATACGCGTGGCCAGCCGAAGATGGCCTTCCAGGTCGAACGTAAAGCCGGCCAGTTCCTGCTCGTTTCTGAGCACAAGCGTGCGCGTGCCGGTAGCCAGATCGATCCGGTACACGTCATGCCAGCGCGGATCTCGGTCATTCAATCCCACCAGGATGTGTCCGGGCGTGGCTTCGGGCACTGCGTAGATGATGGCCCGCGTGTTCTCGTAGGGCGTCAGGTCGCGGGCCGGAGGTACGCCCGTTTTGGGATCAGGCAATTGCGTGGGATCGACAGCATAGACGTGGAAGTCTTCGTTGCCACCCTTGTCCTGTACGTACAGGACGTAGCGACTGTCTTCGCTCCAGAAATAGCCGGGCACGGGTCGTTCGTCGGCTGTCAGCGGCCGGGCGGCCTCGAAGGGCTCGTCAATGCCCTTAATCCAGATGTTGCGGACGCCGTTGTAGGGCTTGATGAAGGTCAACCAGCGGCCGTCTGGCGAAAGCTGGGCACTGGAAATTTCCGGATCCCCAAAGAATAGCTCGCGGTCCAGCAGCGGCGGCAGCTGGTCTAAGTACGGTCGTGGGGGCACCTGTGCCTGCAGCGTTGCAGCAAGCCCCAACATGCAGATCAAAAGCAACCAGCGCGACATGAGCCTATCGGGTCTGGTGAAACAGGTTGCAAGTGTCTACGGAAGCGCGTAGGCCGGGTTACACCCTTGAATTCTCGCTCAAAACCTCCGCCGATACCACGCCAACCGGGCTGACAGTTGCACAACTGGGCTTCGGCGGTGTACTTTCTGACGTTACGGTTTCCCTGCTCGAAAAGCAACTGGCCAACAACCCGCTGCCATACAATGGACCTGCCGCTGTACTGGACCGCGCTCATTGCTTTCCTGATCATTAATGTCATGCTGCTGACGGCGTCGGTGCTGGTCTACGCCGAGCGCAAGATTTCAGGCTTCATTCAGCACCGACCGGGCCCCAACCGCGTCGGGCCCGCTGGCTTCCTGCAGCCATTTGCGGACGTGGTCAAGCTGCTCTTCAAAGAAGACATCATCCCGGCTCAGGCCAATCGTTTCATCCATGCGCTGGCGCCCACCATCATGGTGACGATCGCGATGACGGTACCGGCGCTCATCCCGTTTGCGCAGGGGGTGGTGATCGCCGACATCGACGTGGGCGTGCTGGCCATTTTGGCGCTCACTTCGATCAGCGTTTACGGCATCACGCTGGCGGGCTGGAGTTCGAACAGCAAGTACTCGCTACTGGGCGGGCTGCGTTCTTCGGCCCAGATGATCTCCTACGAGCTGGCCATGGGCACAGCCGTACTTTCGGTGATCCTGCAGGCCGGCTCGCTGAACGTAAGCGCCATCGTTGAGGCCCAGCGTGATGGATGGGCCCTCCTTGGCTGGCATGTGTTCACGAACCCGATCGGCGCGCTGATCTTCATCGTCACGGCCTTTGCCGAAACGAACCGGCTACCATTCGACCTGCCCGAGGCCGAGCAGGAGCTAGTTGGCGGCTATCACACCGAGTACAGCGGGATGAAGTTCGGCATGTTCTTCCTGGCCGAATACGTGAACCTATTCGTGGCTTCGTTCGTGAGCGCAACGCTCTTTTTCGGCGGCTATCTGGTACCGTTCGAGCCGCTGTTACTTAAGGCTTTCCCCACGCTGGAAGGAAGCTTGCTGCTGGGCTTTTTGCAGTTCCTGTCGCTGCTGGCCAAAACCTGCTTCTTTGCCTTCCTGTACATCTGGGTGCGCTGGACCTTCCCCCGCTTCAAGTACAACCAGCTCATGACGTTGGGCTGGAAGTACCTGCTGCCCATTGGGCTGGCGAACGTGATCCTCATTGCGCTCGGTGTGGCTCTGTTTTCGTGATCCATGGTGATCCTGGCGCCTTCCATCCTTTCGGCCGATTTTGCCCGGCTGGGTGAGCAATGCCGGGAAGCCTTGGAGGCCGGCGCTGACTGGATCCATATCGACGTGATGGACGGGCACTTCGTGCCGAATATCACGATGGGCCCGCTGGTGGTCGAGGCGCTTCGCCCGCTGGCCGATGAGCAGGGGGCCGTGCTCGACGTGCACCTGATGGTGGAGCGACCCGAACGTTTCCTGGAAGACTTTGCCAACGCCGGAGCCGATAACCTGACCGTGCATGTAGAGGCTACGCCGCACCTGCACCGCGCATTGGACCAGATCCGATGCCTCGGCAAAAAGGTGGGGGTGGCACTTAATCCAGCCACACCGCTTGTTGCCCTGGAGGAAGTGCTACCGCTGGCTGACCTGATTCTGGTGATGACCGTAGATCCGGGCTTCGGCGGTCAGGAATACATTCCTTCCAGCACGCTGAAGGTGCAACGCCTGCGTCGCATGCTGAACGCCATCGGTTCGCACGCCTATATTGAAGTGGACGGCGGCATTTATCCGCACAACGTGGCCGAGGTGGTACGGGCCGGTGCAACGGTGATTGTGGCCGGAAGCGCCATCTTCAACCGCCACGCGTCCGTCGCCCAGAACGTGGTGGCCTTTCGCCAGGCGTTGCTTCTGGAGGCCTGAGGCCCACGCCGATGGCCATGACGGCTTCGTCCCACATTGTGCAGGTCGCCCTGCCCCTGCCGCTGATGCAGGTCTTTTCTTACCGGCTTCCCCCGGAGTGGCGGGAAGCCCCGCAGCCGGGCTGCCGCGTGCTGGTACCCTTCGGACGACGCCACCTGACCGGCGTGGTGGTGCCCGAACCACCACCCGATCCGCTCCCCTCGCCGCTCAAACCCATCCTGGACGTCCTCGACGAAGCACCGGCGTTAACCGACGAGCTGCTCCGGCTGACGCGCTGGATGGCCGACTACTACGTATGCGGCTGGGGTGAAGTCATCCGCGCTGCGCTGCCTCCGGGCGTCGAAGTCGAAAGCCGCCGCCGCCTGTATCCCGGCCATCCACCGACAGAGCCGCCTGGCGAACGGGCAGCCGCCGTGCTTCGGTTCGTGGCTGATCATCCAGGCACCACGATTCGCCACTTGCGACAGGAGCTACACTTCGCTTCCAACCCGCTGCTGCACCGGCTGGTCGCCAAAGGCTGGCTTCAGCTCGAAGAGCTGCTCGAAGCCCCACGCGTTCAAATCAAAAAAGAGCAGCACGTGCGCTTTACACCGGCCTACCGAACGCCCGCTGCCCAGGAAGCAGTGCTGCAAAAATTACGCGGCACCCGTCAGCAGGCGCTTATCACAGCCCTACAGGCGCTACGACTGGAAGGCGTAGCCGAACCCAGCCGGTCCGAACTGCTTGCCCGTGCCGACGCTTCTCCGGCTACATTGCGCCGATTGGTCGAACTGGGCGTGCTGGAGCTGGTCGAAAAGGAAGTGATCCGATCGCCGCTCGAGGCCGATCCGGTGCCCGAGGCTCCTCCCGTCTCGTTCCACCCAGAGCAGCAGGCGGCGCTGGACCGCATCGCCGAGGCGATCGAGGCGCGGCACTTCGAGACGTTTCTGCTGCACGGCGTCACCGGAAGCGGCAAAACCGAAGTGTACATTGCCGCGCTAAAGCGCGTGCGCGCTCAGGGACGGACGGGCATCATCCTGGTACCCGAGATTGCCCTGACACCCCAGACTGTGCAGCGCTTCCGCGCCCACTTTGGCGATGAGGTGGCCGTGCTGCACTCGCGCATGAGCGACGGCGAGCGCTACGACACCTGGCGCCAGCTCCGCGCCGGCCGCTATCCGATCGTGATTGGTCCGCGCTCGGCCGTGCTGGCTCCCCTGGAAAACCTGGGTCTGATCGTGGTCGACGAAGAGCACGAGCGCTCCTACAAACAGTTCGATCCAGCCCCGCGCTACCATGCCCGCGACGTGGCCGTCTACCGCGCCTATCTGAACGGGGCCGTATGCGTGCTCGGCTCGGCCACGCCCAGCCTCGAGAGCTACCAAAACGCCCGGAGCGGTAAGTACACGCTCCTGGAAATGCGGCGACGGGCTCCGACCGTCGGGCGCACACCAGCCCGGCTGCCACACATCCGCCTTGTCGATCTGCGTCACACGCGTTTGGTCAACGGCAACCCACTGGCGCCGCCGCTGGTGCAGGCTATCGCGCAACGCTTAGCGCGCGGCGAGCAAGTCATCCTGCTGCAGAACCGTCGAGGTTTTGCGCCCGTGCTGGAGTGCGCCGAGTGCGGCTGGTCGCCCCACTGCCCGCACTGCTCCGTCACGCTCACCTACCACAAGGTGCAGCACCAACTGCGCTGCCACTACTGCGGCTACGCCACACGACACCCCGGCACCTGCCAGCAATGCGGCGCGGCAGCGCTCGAACCGCTGGGTATCGGCACGCAACGTGTCGAAGAAGCGCTGCAGGAGCTGTTTCCGGAAGCCCGCGTGCTCCGCATGGACCTCGATACTACCCGGGGCCGCCGCGCCCATCACCGGCTGCTCGACCGCTTCGCCCGTGGCGAGGCCGACATCCTGCTCGGCACCCAGATGGTCGCCAAGGGGCTCGACTTTCCACGCGTGACGCTTGTAGGTGTGGTCAATGCCGATACAGGCCTGCTACTGCCAGACTTCCGCGCTGACGAGCACGCCTTTCAGCTCCTGATGCAGGTGGCCGGCCGCGCCGGCCGCGCCGATCGTCCCGGCGAGGTGCTGCTCCAGACGCGCAACCCCGATCACCGCGTCTTCCACTATCTACTCCGGCACGACTACGTCGGGCTGGCTCGCGAACTGCTGGCCGAGCGGCGCCAGCTCGGCTATCCGCCTTATGCCCGGCTGGCCGTAGTCGAATGCAGCGGCCCCGACGAAACGCGCGTGGCCGAGCTGGCCCGAAGCTGGACCGAACGCTTTCATCAGGTATGTCGCCAGACCCCTAACAGTCACCTGATCGACGTGCTGGGCCCCACGCCGGCGCTACACGAACGCCTCAAAGGACGCTATCGCTACCACGTGCTCGTCAGGACGCCACGCCGCCCAAAGGCCCCCCAGCTTCAGCCGCTACTCCGCCAGACGCTGGAGACGTTCCCACCCCTGCCCCGCACCTATCGGCTCACACTCGATATCGACCCGGCCGGACTGAGCTGAGCCGGAACCCACGCGCGCTTCGCTTCGTTGAGAGCCCAGAAGGGCAAGTCCCGTACGGCCAGCTCCCTCTGAACCCCGCCAGGGCCGGAAGGCAGCAACGGTAGGAGGTTGTAGCGGCGCGATACGGGGTGCTTGCCCTTCCTTTTTATCGGGCGTACGCCAATGTCCCGAATGCACATTTTTTACAATTCACTTGACCAAACCTTGTTGTATTTTTACCAACGGTTGTCTTTCACCCACCAAGCATGCCAATTTCTATGTGGTACAACGTCCTGCTGGCCGGCCAGCCCGCCGAAGGTGCCCCGAATCCGCTGGTCACCTTCTTGCCGCTCATTCTGATTTTCGTGGTATTTTATTTTTTCCTGATTCGTCCTCAGAAGAAGAAAGAGGAACAGCGACAGAAAATGATCGCAGCGCTCAAAAAGGGCGATAAGGTGGTGACCATCGGCGGCATTCACGGTACCGTTACCCAAGTGGACGATACCAGCATTCTGCTGCAGGTTGATAGCAATACGAAGCTGCGCGTCGAAAAATCGGCCGTGGCCTCCGTGCTTTCCAAGGAATGAGGCGAGAACTCGAAACGCCTCGGTCGGTTCAAACCGCACCAGCCGACCTATTTTCAGGCGTTTGCTATGGCCGAAAAGCCGACAAACCCGGATCCCGAGCAGGCCCTTTGCCCCTGCTGCAACAGTGCCACAAAGGAAGCGCCGCACGCTCCGTCTGCGTCATTTCGTTTTGACGCGATCGAAGACGCCATTGCTGATATTCGGGCGGGCAAGCTGGTCATCGTTGTAGATGACGAGGACCGGGAAAACGAAGGGGATTTCATCGGCGCGGCCGAAAAGATCACGCCTGAACTGGTCAACTTCATGACCAAGTACGGGCGCGGGCTTCTTTGCGTGGCCCTTACGCCGGAGCGGACGGTCGAGCTGGATCTTGACCTGATGACGCCCACCAACACGGCGCTGCACGAGACCGCCTTCACCGTGTCGGTCGATTACCGGCACGGCACCACAACGGGCATCTCGGCCGCCGACCGGGCCGCCACGATCCGGGCGCTGGCCGACCCGTCGGCCCGACCAGAGGACTTTGCGCGTCCGGGACACGTCTTCCCACTCCGGGCACGTCCGGGCGGCGTGCTGCGTCGGGCCGGCCACACGGAAGCCGCCGTCGATCTGGCACGACTGGCCGGACTGTACCCGGCAGGTGTACTCGTCGAAATCCTCAACGACGACGGCACGATGGCCCGCGTGCCCGAACTCATGGAGATCGCCCAGCGCTTCGGGCTGCGCATCATCACGATCAAGGATCTGATTGCCTACCGGATGCGCACCGAACGCCTGATCAACCGGCTTGTGGAGGTCGATCTCCCTACCAAATACGGCCACTTTCGCCTGATCGCCTACGAAGAGCGCTACACGGGCGACGTGCACCTGGCGCTCGTCAAGGGCTCCTGGACCGAAGACGAGCCGGTACTTGTGCGCGTCCACTCGCAATGCGTCACGGGCGACATCTTCGGCTCGCTGCGCTGCGACTGCGGCGAGCAACTGGCGGCAGCCATGCGGCGCGTCGAAGAAGAGGGACAGGGCGTCGTGCTCTACATGAAGCAGGAAGGGCGCGGTATTGGACTTGTCAACAAGCTGCGGGCCTACAAGCTTCAAGATGATCAAGGCCTCGACACAGTCGAGGCCAACCTGGCACTGGGCTTCCAGATGGACCACCGCGACTATGGCATTGGATGCCAGATCCTGCGCGATCTCGGCATCCGCAAGCTCCGGCTGATGACGAACAACCCACGCAAGCGCGTCGGCCTGGCCGGCTACGGCCTGGAGATCGTCGAACGCGTGCCCATCGAGATCCCGCCCAACGAAGTCAACCGCCGCTACTTGCTCACAAAGCGCGACCGCATGGGCCACCTAATCCTAAACCACCTGAACGCGCACGATCAGGAAGCGCTGGACAAAATCCTTTAGGATTCGTTTGGAGGAACATCTTCGCTCCCATTGCCGGCACGGAAGTGCTGGTAGCCGGCAGCCTCCAACGGGATAATGGCTCCTTCAGGCGTTTGGACCTGGACGCCCTGATCGGCCGGCAGAAACTCCCCGATCACGTTGAACGAGGTTGGGTCGAGCCGTTCGAGTTGCTCAGGTGGAAGCGCAAACAGCAGCTCGTAGTCTTCTCCGCCAAACAGCGCGTAGGTGTCCACGTCTTCGGCGAAATGGTCGGCCACCTCGCGCGTTTCGAGCGCCACCGGGATGGCCGAGGCATAAACAATGGCGCCACAGTTGCTGTGGCGGCACAGGTGGTGTACTTCGGAGGCAAGTCCGTCCGACACGTCGATCAACGCTCGGGGACGCACGCCACGATCGCGCCAGTCGCGAATCACATCGAGCCGTGCTTCGGGCAGCAACTGTCGCTGAATCACGTAGCGATAAGGTTCCAGATCGGGTTGGTAATCCAGCCCCTTTTCCTGTAGGGAGCGGCGTTGCTCCAGCAGGATTTTCAGTCCGGCGTAAGCGGCGCCCAGATCGCCCGAGACGCACAGCAGATCGCCGGGACGGGCCCCGCGCCGGAAGATGATGTCTTCCATGCGGGCTTCGCCTACCACGGTCACTGAGATGCACAGCATGTGCGCGGCCGTCGTGTCGCCGCCTACCAGCACCAGCCCATACTTTTCACAGGCGCGGCGGACACCCCGATAGAATGCCTCCATCATCTCGACGGAGATTTTTGCGGGAATGCCCACCGCGATCGTCGCATAGCGGGGCTCGGCGTTCATCGCCACCACATCGCTCACGTTGACGGCAATGGCCTTATAGCCCAGGTGCTCCATGGGCGTCATCAGGCGGTCGAAGTGCACGCCTTCGAGCAGCGCGTCGGTCGTGATGACGTGCACGGTCTCTTCGTCGGGCAGGCGATAGACGGCCGCATCGTCACCAATGCCCAGGATCAGATCGGGATCCGACAGATCGCCAACAATCGTCTGCAGCCGGTCAATCAGGCCGAATTCACCGACTTCGTTGATCGGCGTAAAGGTTTCGCTCATGGTTGTTTCAGCTCAGGCGGGGAGGCAGAGCTTGCCAAGCAGGGTTGCGCGACGTGCCCCGGTTACACTCGGCAGGTTTGTGGGCACGCCGTTCAGCAGCTCATGGGCCAGAACGGCAAAACAACACGCTTCCTTGGCGTCGGGATCCAGGCCGTAGTCGGCCACCGAACGTACCGGGATCGGTGAAAAGTATCGTTCGAGCAGCGCCATCAGCGTGCGGTTGTGCACCCCTCCACCCGAGACGATTAGTACGTCAAAGGGATGGGTTTCTCGCACATAGCGAGCATAGGCCTGATAGACCGAAGCGGCCGTCAGTGCCGTCAGCGTGGCGATCTGATCATGCGGATCGGTCACCCCCATCGACTCGGCCTTTTCTAAAAAAGCGGTGAGAAATGCTTCGCCGAAGTATTCGCGGCCGGTGGATTTGGGCGGTGGCTTAAGAAAGTAGGGCTCGTAGAGCAGTTCGGCGAGCAGGCTTTCGTCGGGGCGTCCCTGCGCGGCATAGCGGCCCTCCGGGTCGTAGGGCATGCCGAAGAGCCGCTGCGCAAGCGCATCGATGAGCATATTACCCGGACCGGTGTCAAAAGCACGCACGTCTTCAGGCTGGGCATTGGCCTGAAGGACGGTCAGGTTGGCGATACCGCCGATGTTAAGCAGTCCGCGCGTCTCTGTCGGGTGCGTGAAGTACGCATAGTCGAAATAGGGCACAAGCGGTGCGCCCTGCCCGCCCAGCGCCATGTCGGCCTGGCGAAAGTCGCCCACCACGGGCACGCCCAGCAGGTTGGCCAGCACCGAGGGATCGCCGATCTGCAACGTGGTTGTCACGGCCGCGCCGGCACACTCAGTGGGCTCCGGGATGTGGTGAACGGTCTGGCCGTGCACACCGACGAGGTCGAGCGCTTCCCGTGGGCGTCCGGCCCGTTTCAGCAGGACATCGATGGCCTCAGCGTAGAGCTGCGCCAGCCGGGCGTTCAGCAGCGCCAGCTCACGCACGGACGACGTTTCGGGCAGGCTGTTGCGCAAGAGCAGCGTGCGGAGCGCTTCAGGAAACGGGCGGTGGTGGAACGCTTCCAGCGAAAGGTGCAGGTTACGGCCGCTCCCTTCCAGATACACCAGCGCTGCATCGATGCCATCCAGCGAAGTGCCGCTCATCAGACCCACGACAAGGCGCCCGTGCCCGCGCCAGAGTCGTTGCCAACGTTCCGGGATGCTCATGGGCTGGCCTGTCCGGCTGCTTTTTCACGCATCTTCGCGGCCTGCTCGCGGTAGTGTGCCGCTTTTTCGGGATGCTGCAGCGCCAGTTTTTCGTAGACACGGGCTGCTTCTTCGAATTGTTGTTGCGCGGCGTAGATGAGCGCCAGCGTCTCCGAAACCAGGTCGTCCACGTTATCCTCCAGCTCCGGCGGTGGAATGTCGTCCAAATCAGGACGCGGTTCGATGCGGGCCGATTCCAGTTCGGCAATCAGCCGATCCAGGTCCAAATCATCCGGAGCAGGCCGGCTTGTTTCCCTCGAAGGTGCAGCGGCAGAGCCAATGTTCGGCTGCGATGCGCGAGCAGCCGCTTGGGCCAGCTGCTGAAGCGGATCCGGCAATGTAATTGAGGGATCGGCCGCTTTTCGCATCGTTACAGGCTGCACCACCCGACGCAGCGCCGCCCGGATTCCATCTTGCACGACAGGGCTGTGGGGTAGCCAGAACGCCACGCGTTGCCACACGGTCAGCGCCTCGTCCCAGCGGTCCAAAGCTTGCAAGGCATAGGCCAGCAATACCTGCACGGCGCCCCACGCCGGAAATTGCTCGGCCATCTGGTAGAGCGTGGGGAGCACCTCGCGCGCCTCTCCGGCGTCGATCCGTCGGGCAATGTCCCTTAGTTCGGGAAGCGGCATGGTTTCGGGGGGTCGGGATGGCGGGCGCAATCGCTTCGATACCTGAGTAATGCCCAAAGATACGATGATTCTTTGTCGGTTACCAGTTAGAGGTAGCCGCCGTGAAGATGTCGTCAGCCAGGTTGCGAAGCGCTAGCCGGGTCGTTTCTTCTTCGCCGGCCAATCCCTGAGCTACCGGATCGTATTCCTCGAAAGCTGAAAAACTCCGTTCCAGCAACACCTGATCGTTGATCTGATCCACGTAGCGGACCGTAACGGTGATGGTCACCCGGTTACGCTCGGCGCGTTCGGCACCGCCGATGGCTGTTGGCTCGTTCGTATAGCGATCGATACGCACTTCCAGCAGGGCATCAGCCACCTCCGGGTCTGGTTCGAGCGTCAGCCGCGTCTGGTTCACGAAGCGTTCGATGAGCAGTTCGGTAAGTTGCTGGTCCAGATTGGTAAACGGGCTATTGCTCCGGTCTTCAACCAGTGGGATGGCAATAGTCTGCAGATGCGACGGGATGGCAGCGCCCGTAAAGCTGTAGTAGGCGCACCCGCCAAGCGTCAGCCACCCAATCCACCAGAGCCATGCCCACCACCTATAGTGCCTCATCGATTTCCTTCAGCTTGCGGTAAAGGGTGCGCTCGCTGATGCCCAGGGTCCGGGCAGCTTGCCGCCGGTTGCCGCCGTGGCGTTTGAGCGCCTCGACGATCAGCATACGCTCGGCTTCGGCCAGCGTGGGCAACCGCTCGCCGTTCAGTAGCCCAGAAGCTGGCGATTGCTCGTCTGTTTCCTGCGCACGCTGATCAGCGGGAGCCTGCGTCCGGTTTTTAGGCTCCGATGCCCATCGATCGGGCGTTTCGATAGGCTCGAAGTCCAGTTCTTCTTCAAAGGAAGCGTCCTCGACAAAGTTCAACTCTTCGGCTTCTGTCCAGGAGGGTGCTCTCGGTTCTTCGGACGGAGCCGGGAGCTGCTCGAGCCGCCGCGCCTGTCCGCTTATCAAACGATGCAGCAGGGCCTTGACCTCATGGATGTCCAGCCGGAGTTCCAGCAGCAACCGATAGATCAGCTCGCGTTCACGGGGATCGCCGCCGTGCTCTGATGCACGGCTGACAGGCATCAGGCTACGGCCGGCACTCACGCCCCGCAAGAGCGGCTGCAGGTCTTCGGCCGTAATGGTAGCTCTGGTCAGCAAGACGGCCACCTGCTCAGCCACGTTGCGCAATTCGCGCACATTCCCCGGCCAATGGTAGCGCAGCAGAAGCTGGCGAGCACTTTCGTCCAGGTGGCGCAACGGCGTACCGTAGCGTTGGGCCGCCCGGAGCAGGAAATGCTCAAACAGCGGGATGATGTCCTCACGGCGCTCACGCAGCGGCGGAATCTCAATGATGACCGTGCTGATGCGGTAGTACAGGTCCTCGCGGAAGTGTCCGGCACGGACGGCCTTTGCCAGGTCTTTGTTCGTCGCCGCAATGATTCGCACGTCGGTTTTGAGGGGACGGCTGGAGCCCACGCGCGTGAACTCGCCGGTCTCCAGCACACGCAGCAGCCGAACCTGGGCGGCCAGCGGCATTTCGCCGATCTCATCCAGGAAAATGGTGCCGCCGTCGGCTTCCTCGAAGTATCCTTTGCGGCGTTCGACGGCACCGGTGTAGGCGCCTTTTTCGGCGCCGAACAGCTCGGACTCGATCAATCCCTCCGGAATTGCCCCGCAGTTGACGATCACAAAGGGTCCATGGCGGCGCGGGCTCATCCCGTGGATGGCGTGTGCGATCAGCTCTTTGCCCACGCCGCTTTCGCCCTGTAGCAGCACGGTGATGTCCGTGCGGGCTACCATCCGGGCCCGGTCGATCACGTTCCGGATGGCTGCCGATTGCCCAACAATTCCAAAGCGTTGCTGAATGGCTTCGCGATCCATGGCTTAAAAAGGCACGCCGCAGGCTTGTTCGGTTGCGTTTTCCGGAAAGCGTTGGCTTTTATCTCCAGACCGGCCATCCGGACCAACCGCTTCCTTTTTCGGATAATACAAAATGGTACCGCTTGAAATAGTTACAGCCCAGTAACAGACCGATATGCTGTTCAGACCAGGGCCGGTTCTGTATGGATCGATTCGGCCAGCGTCGTGCGTCCCAGCGGCTCGCCAAAGAGCGTAGCCGACGTACAGTCGGTGATGCGCACCCGCACATAGTCGCCAGGACGGAAATCCTGACGGTCGAAGACCACCATTTTGTTCGTATCGGTGCGTCCGCAGAACTGCTCTGGGTCCCGCTTGCTGGGGGCTTCTACCAACACCGTATGCACGCGGCCGATTTCTTTGCGGTTGTTCTCCAGCGAGATGCGCGTCTGCAGCTCGATGATCTCCTGCAGCCGCTGCTTTTTCACCGCTAGCGGCACGTCATCTCGGTATTTGCGGGCTGCATAGGTGCCGGGCCGCTCCGAGTATATGAACATGTAGGCGTGATCGAAGCGGACTTCTTCCAGCAGCGAGAGCGTATCCCGATGTTCTTCTTCGGTTTCGCCGCAGAAGCCTGCAATGATATCGGTCGATAGGGAGATGCCCGGCACGATGCGACGCGCGCGCGCCACCAGCGCCAGGTACTGCTCGCGCGTGTAGGTGCGGCGCATGCGACGGAGCACGTCGGTGTTGCCGTGCTGCACGGGCAAGTGGATATAGTTGCATACGTTGTGCCGCTCGCGGTGCACATGCAGCAGCTCGTCGGAGCAGTCCTTGGGATGGCTTGTCGAGTAGCGCACGCGCAGCTCCGGCGAGATCAGGCTGACGCGGTAGAGCAGTTCGGGAAAGGTGACGACGGTGCCGTTTTCCATGTAGCGGTACGAGTTGACGTTCTGACCCAGGACGGTCACCTCCCGGTAGCCTTCTTCTACCAGCCGGGCGCATTCGTCCAAGATGCTCTGCACGGGGCGGCTGCGCTCACGTCCACGTGTGAAAGGCACCACGCAGAAGGCGCACATGTTGTCGCAGCCGCGCATGATCGACACGTAGGCCGTCACCCCGTTCGAATCGTAGCGCACCGGAGCAATGTCGGCATACGTTTCTTCGCGTGAGAGCTGGACGTTGACAGCCGCCTGGCCGGTTGTTTCAGCCTCTTCCAGCAGACGCGGCAGGTCGCGGTAGGCGTCGGGTCCGACGACCAGATCCACGAGCTGCTCCTCTTCCAGCAGTTTGTGCCGCAGTCGTTCGGCCATGCAACCCAGCACACCGATGCGCAGGCCGGGCCGCCGTTTCCGCTTATGCGCTCGGAAGATGTCGAGCCGATGCCGCACCTTCTGCTCAGCGTTCTCCCGGATGGCGCACGTATTGAGCAACACGACGTCGGCCTGCTCCGGGTCGCGCGTCAACCCGTAGCCGTGCGCCCGCAGAATAGCTGCCACGATCTCCGAGTCGGAGACGTTCATCTGGCAGCCATAGGTCTCGATGTACACTTGACGCGCACCTTCCGCTTCTTCGGCTGTCAGCTTGGGCGCATCCAGGTCGTCGAGAATTTCCAGATCCTGAATCAGGTTCATAACCTACCGCGTCTTAAGCGCTTTGCAGCGGGGAAGATGAACGCAGGGCGACGGCCTTCGGGTCCCGACCGTGCGTCAGCCAGCCGATCACGTACTTGCCGATCATATCGAATTCGAGATTGACCAGCGTGCCCGGCTGCCAGGTTGAGACGTTGGTCTTCTGGAATGTATGGGGAATAATGGCCACCGTAAGCATTTCCTCCTCGAGCCGGGCCACGGTCAGGCTGATGCCATCGATAGCGATGGAGCCTGTGGGAATCAAGTACGGACGAAACGCCTGGGGAAAGCGAATGCAGTAAAGTCGGTCGGTCTCCTCCGCTTCGACAGATACCACCTCACCGGTCGTGTCGACATGTCCCTGCACAAAATGGCCGTCGATTCGTCCATTGAAAGGTAGCGCCCGTTCTAAGTTGACGGGCGTGCCTTCGGTCAAGCGCCCCAGCGTTGTTTTGCGCAGCGTCTCTTCGATCACCTCGACGGTGAACGTCTGCGCGTCGGCTGCCACCACGGTCAGACAGACACCGTTGACGGCCACGCTCTGGTCAGAACGTAACGCGCCGGCAAAATTTGCCCGGAGCGTCAGCCGCCGCCCACCTCCCAGCGGATCAATCCGGACAATCTGCCCCACTTCTTCGATGATACCGGTAAACATCGCAATCCGGGCATATTTATTGTTTGCACTGCTAACTGTAGCGTTGGGGTACCGTAAGCAGTCGGGGAAGTTTCTGCTGCGCATACCTGCCAGATAGATCCGCTTTTGTGCCCGATGTCGAACGCGATTCCGGAATACATCTACGAAAGTGTCCGTTCGCTGCCGCCGCTGCCCGCCGCCGTCGAGCGCCTGCTGGCCATGTCGCGAGAGCCGGAGGTGGATTTTCGTAAAGTATCGCAGGTTATCGAGTCGGATCCGGCCCTGACGGCCCGCATTCTTCGGGCCGCCAACTCAGCCTTTTATGGCGTTTCGCGGCGCGTGCAAACGGTGCGGCAGGCCATCGTACTGCTGGGCCATGAAGTTGTGATCAATCTGGCACTGGGTGTTTCCGTGCTCAACCTGAAGCGTAACCTGCTCAAACAATGGCCCGGCGATCCGGCTGCCTTTTGGCGACATAGTCTGAGCGTGGGCCTGATGGCCCGCGAACTGGCCCGCCAGCTCAAACAGGCCGACAGCGAAGGCGCCTTCGTGGCGGGTCTGCTACACGACATCGGCAAACTGGTACTGCTTTCACACCACGGGATCGTTTACGCGCAGACGCTTCTGGCTGCTCGGCAGAGTGCTGATCCACTCTACCTGCTGGAGCGCGAACTGTTTGAAGTAGACCACGCAGCCGCTGGCTACGCGCTGTGTCAACACTGGAACCTGCCCGAAGCCCTGGCCCAGGCTGTTGCCGAACATCACGCCGATGAGCCGCCCGCCAGTGGCACCATTGCTGAACTCGTCTACGACGCCAACGAATTGATTAAACGACTAGGGCTGGGCGACAGCGGCAACCCCTTTACCACCCTTCGGACCGGTCCGCTGCCGCCGCATCGCCGTCTCACGTTCGACCGCCTGCAGGAGCTTGTCCAACAGCTTATTTCCGAGCTGGAACACACCGAAGCCATCCTGGAAGGTTCCTCCCATCGGGAGGCACTCCCCAAGCTTCCGGCCCGCTCGCGCGGAACGGTCCACCTGCATCTGCGCGATCCCCAGATGGTCGATCTGCTGCGTGTGGTGCTCTGGGCGATGGGCTACGAAGCCGTCGTGATCGGCGATGCCGCGTCTTCCTCAGCATCTACGCCGCACCTGCTGGGACTGATCGCCGATGCATCGATCCCGGCCACGCGGCGCTTTGCCTATGAGCAACATGGCATTCCTGTACTGACCGAGCTTTTCTCGCCCCATACGCCGCACGTGGACCTTACCACCCTGCGCCGGCGGCTGGTGCAGATGCTCAACCACCAGGCCACCACAGCCTCCTGAACGTCAGCATGCGCGGCAGTACCCCAGAAATAGCAGGTCTGTGCCAACCTCCGCCCATCGATGCGCTGCAAAGCGCAGGGCTTCATCTATCGCGCGCACGCCCACATCGTTCAGCAACGGCACCCCTTCTCCGAAAAGACGCGGTGCAATAAACAGAAAAAAGCGATCGACCAGCCCCTTCCGAAACAGCACCGTGGACAGCCTGGGACCGGCCTCGACAAGCAGCGATTGCAGGGGGCGACCGTCGGGGCCGCCTTCACGTCCCAGTCGTTCCAGCAGGGTCTCCAGATCGAGGTGTCCTTCTCGAAGCGGCAGCGTCCAGACGCGGCCGCCCGCCTGCTGCAGCGAAGCAGCATAGGCTGGCCGCGCTCCGGGTTCGACAACGGCCAGCGTGCGGGAAACCTGCGTGTCGGTAAACAACCGAAGCGTCGGCGGCAGGCTACCGGTCCGGTCCAGCACGATCCGCATCGGCTGGCGGCCTTCGACGTGTCGCACGGTCAGCGCCGGATTGTCAGCAGCCGCCGTGCCACTGCCCACCAGCACACCATCGAGCGTGGATCGCCAGCGATGTACCAGCTTCCGCGCCTGTTCCCCTGAGATCCACTGCGACTGGCCTGTGCGCATGGCGACAAAGCCGTCGAGCGTCTGCGCCATTTTGAGCGTAACCAGCGGCCGCCCGGTCTTCACATGATGCACAAATGCCTCGTTAAATCGGCGGCAGGCCGTCTCCAGCACGCCTACTTCTACCTGCACCCCGTGTGCCTGCAGCCGGGCTATGCCTCGACCGGCCACCTGCGGAAACGGATCGACCATGCCCACAACCACGCGAGGAATCTCGTGCGTGATGATCAAATCGGCACAAGGTGGCGTTTTGCCGTAATGGGCACAGGGCTCCAGGTTGACGTACAGCGTGGCCCGGCGCAGCGCTTCGGGGCCGTGACGTCGCAACGCTTCCTCGATCGCCACCCGCTCGGCATGAGGCCCCCCATAGTAGTCATGCCAGCCTTCGGCCAGCACCTGTCCGTCGGCGTCCACCAGCACCGCCCCCACCATGGGATTCGGGCTGACGCGACCGGCTCCAAGAAAGGCCAGCTCCAGACAGCGTACCATGAAGCGCTCGGCTTCGGTACGCGCTGTCAGATCTCCCGGATGTAGTCCGGCTGCGAGGGCCCATCCAGCATCCATTGCTCGAAATAGAAACGTTCTTCGGTGCGGGCTTTCTGATACGGCACCAAGAAACGCCGCACACCCGGCACAGGATGCGCCTGCAGTGCCACCTCCAAGCACTCCAGCAGCGGCTCCGGGGCAAACAGATGCCAGTCGTACCCGTGATGGGCCGGCTCACGCAGCGCCACCAGGCAACCGGCCTCCAACAGGCGGCGCAGCACTGGCAGCCGTCCCTGATCGTCCAACATGGCCAGCGGTGCCAGATCGATCGCTAACCTATCCGAGGCAACGCCCACCAATGCCACCGTTTTGGCAGGTGCTACAAGCACCGACGAGAGCACCTCGACCGCCAGCGGCTGCACCGAGCCCGACGAGGACACCTGCCTCCGATGGTGCCAGCGTTGAAACAAAGAAAGAAGCGCCGGTAGAAAGGCCTCCGGGCGCAGGACCGTCAACCCAATCCGTAGCGTGTCCAGATCCGTCCCGGCCAGGTATAGGCGATAGTAGCGGGGCGTGTCGGGCGGCGCCGGCCAGACGAACGCGTCCGGTTCCAGGGCGGCCGGCTCCTCGTAAAACACTTTGAGAATCTGCGTCATGACATCGGTTCGATGGCAGCCTTGGTGGATTTCCGTTTGTTATGCGGGCGATTACACTATGAGCCAGCACCGGCTACGTCCGCAACGTCTGCAGTGTGGCCTCGATAGCCCTTTCAGCTCACCTCGTGCGGCGCGGCCCACGACACCCCAGCAACGAGGTTCCTGCTATCCGGCAACGGATCCGTTACGCAACAGTTTCGGCCAAAACTGGATGAAAGTGGACCATCGTTTAGGAACCTAGCCCTACGCCATTGCATTGTATGGCGTGCTTTGCCACTGCCCGGTAGCTTAATTGGCAGAGCACCTGACTCTGGATCAGGGGGTTGGAGGTTCGAGTCCTCCCCGGGCAGCATCAAAAAACCCGCTCAGATGATATTCTGAGCGGGTTTTTCTTTTGACACCCGGGTACGCATGACGCCAGCCAACGTCCACACGTGTATGGCGTCTCATCGGCAGCCTGCCGCCAGCGCCCGGCTTACCTCAACGTACGTCGATTTCTGTTTGCAAGCGGAGGTCGCGTGACGAGGCGCCAACGTAGAGCGGCCGGCGTCCGGTGGCCTTCACCCAGGCATGGTTTTCAACCGACCAGTATGAAAGCGCTCGGCTGTCGATACGAAGGGTCACCTCCTGGGTTTCGCCGGGGGCGAGTGTCACGCGCTGGAAGCCCACCAGCTGGCGCACGGCCATAGGCACGGGTGGATTTTCGGGCGGTCCCAGATAGATCTGTGGCACATCACTGCCAACCCGATCGCCCGTGTTACGCACCACGAAGCGAACGACAAAACCCTCGCCATCGGACGCAACGCGCAGGTTCTCGTAAGCGAATGTTGTATAGGATAGCCCATGGCCAAAGGGGAACAGCGGTTCGATCTGCTGCGCATCGTACCAGCGATAGCCCACGAAAATGCCTTCATCATAGCGAGCCGTCTGATTGACCCCAGGATACCGTTCCGGCGGCGCTGTCGGGGCGTCCTCTGGGCGACGCGGGAAGGTAACGGGCAAACGTCCCGCCGGATTGACGCGGCCGAGCAGCACGTTAGCCGTGGCCCAGCCGCCTTCCTGTCCCGGATACCACATGAGCAGAATGGCCCCGACGCTTTCGGCCCAGGGCATCAGCGTCGGCGCCCCTACCTGCAGCACAACCGTCGTCCGAGCACTGGCGGCCGCCACAGCCTCGACCAGCGCATCCTGGTCCGGGTGCAGCGCCAGCGTTTCCCGGTCGCGCCCTTCGGTCCCTTCCTCATAGACGAACACGATCGCCGCGTGCGCCGCCTGAGCGGCCTCGGCTGCTTCTTTCAGGAAGGCCGCCCGTCGCTCCGGCGTTACCCAGGCCAGTCGCACCTGCACCGGATGCTGCCCGGCCGGCAGAAATGGCAGCGAGGGCATCCGGCCTGAGACCTGCACCGTCAGCGAGAGTTGCTGCCCGGCCTGCAGTTCGATTCGGTAGGTGGCGTTTTCCAGACTGTCGGCCGTCGGGATCAGGCTGGCATCACTGAAGAACATGCCCGTACGCAACACCGGCCGGCCATCGATCGATAGCACGCCGACGCCTCCGGCCGTCTGCAGTTTGAGTTCATAGACGCCGGCGGTCGGTGCCGTCAGCATGCCGGTCCAGGTCCACTGCGATCCAGGCGGCAGCGCCCGCTCGCCGGTAAAGTCGAGCTGGGCGTCGAGCTGCGTTGCGCCGTCGGCGCCCTGGCGGAGAAGTCCCGGCCGCCCGTCGGGCGTCTGGAGGGCCGCGGTGGGCACCGGCACGCCATCGAGGTCGATGCCTGGCACATAGCGAATCTGTGCCTGTGGGCCGGCCAGCTCCTGCAGGGCCGCCAGCGTGGAAGTGGTACGGAAAGGACGCACGCGCGAGCTGCCACCCCCACCGATAAGCGGTCGCATCGCTGTGGGACCGATCACGACCAGGTGCTGCAGATCGCGCGCGGTCAGCGGCAGCGTCTGGTTTTCGTTGCGAAGCAGCACGGCCCCGGCTTCGGCCACCTCGCGGGCGACGGCCGCATGCGCTTCGATGTCGATCTCCGGCGGGCTCGCTTCGCCGTCCAGCAACCCGAACCGCTCCATCTGCACCAGAATGCGCCGCACCGCCCGGTCCACGTAGGCCGCATCGATCCGTCCAGATTCGACGGCTGCCAGGAGCGAATCGGCAAAGACGGCCGGTGCCAGCGGCATGTCGGGCGAACTGAACGGGATCGTGTAGCCCGGCATTTCCTGATCCAGCCCGCGCACGAGCGATTCCAGGTTGTGTCCGGCGAACCAGTCCGTCATCACCCAGCCCTCGAAGCCCCACTCGTTGCGCAGAATGTCCGTAAGCAGCATTTCATTGTCGCAGGCGTAGGGACCGTTCAACCGGTTGTAGGCACACATGACGGCCGCCACGCCTGCTTTAACGGCCGCCTCGAAACCCGGTAGGTAGATCTCCCTAAGCGTGCGCTCATCCACCACCACGTTGACCCGCATCCGATCGTTTTCGAAGTTGTTGGCCGCATAGTGCTTGACCGTGGCCATGATGCCGGCCTCTTGAATGCCCCGCACTTCAGCAACCACCATCCGGGCCGAAAGCAGGGGGTCCTCACTAAAGGTCTCGAAGTTACGGCCAGCCTCAGGCACGCGCACGATGTTAACCATGGGCGAGAGCAACACCTCGTGCCGGCGCGCCCGGCCCTCACGCCCCATCACGTAGCCGTAGCGATAGGCCAGCTCGGGATCGAACGAAGAAGCCAGGGCAACCGGTGCCGGAAGGGCTGTGGCCGGATGGCGCGTGCGAATGCCGGCTGGACCGTCGGTCAGCCGCATCGCCGGAATGCCCAGGCGAGGCACACCGGGCACATAACCAGCTCCTGCCTCACCAGTCGGATCAATTACCCCGTGCAGCAGCGAGATCTTCTCGGCCAACGTCATGGCCGCCAGCAGTGAGTCTACGCGGGACGACTGCGCCCGCACGACCGTGACAAAAACCAGCCCGAAAAGCAAGGCCGTGACAGAGTGCCTCATAACCGGTCGCTGTTTGATCAAATAGGTTGATGAGCATAGCCTACCAAAAAACCGGTTAACCTGCAAGCCCAGAAAACATCCTGCTGATGCACGCATCGCTTGCGTTTCGTACAGAAAGGTTGTACCATTGCGGCGTAGTCGCTCTTTTTTTCACCGACAACAACCCTGTCCTGCGATGATTCGTCCCCGGTACATCGAAGACGTGATCGATCTGACCGATCCGGCGCTGAACCATGTGCTGAACATGAGCGTCGAGGAGGCCCGCGCCCGCGTGCGCTCGGGCGACCCAGAGGCGGTGCGCGCCATCGAAGGATCGTTTGCGCTGGTGGCCCGCGACGGCAAAACAGTACGCATGGCCCGCTCAATGGACCGCCCCATGCGTTACTTTCTGGCCAAACGGGAAGACGGACCCGCCCTGGTCGTGGCCCATCGCATCGAAGAAATCCACTGCTGGCTCCAATCGGTCGGTTTTGCCGAACAATTCCATCCGAGCTACACGCGCATGGTGCCCGCCCACTACGTGGTCACGCTGGAACTGATCGGCTGTCCGGACCCGGCCCCTGCCTATACACGATTTTTTGAAATTCCCACCGAAACGCTGCCGCCCGACCTTCCCACCATCGGGCGCTACTACATCGGCGCCCTTCAGGAAGAAATCCGGCGCTGGCTGCTACACATTCCCAAAGATGAGCCCATCGGCGTAGCATTTTCCGGCGGCATCGACAGCGGCTCGGTCTTTCTGGTTACCTACCACACGCTGCTGGAACTGGGCATGAACCCCAGCCGCCTCAAAGCCTTCACGCTGGACTTAGGCAATGGCCCCGATCGCAACCAGGCCTTCGCATTTCTACAAAAGCTCGGACTGGAGCTATTCTGGGAGCCCGTAGAAGCCAGACCGGAGCTGATCGACATCCGGGAAGTGGTGCGCATCGTCGAGGACTACAAGCCGCTTGACATTGAGTCGGCCGCCATGCACTACGCCCTGGCCCGGACCCTGCGCCGGCGCTACCCCGAATGGAAGTACCTGCTCGACGGCGAGGGCGGCGATGAAAACCTGCGCGCCTATCCTATCGAGCACAACCCAGAGCTGACCGTCTACAGCATCATCAACAACCCGTTGCTCTACCACGAGGGCTGGGGCGTAAACAAGTTCAAACACTCGCTCACCTATACGGGTGGCCTCAGCCGCGCCTATACGCGCACCTTCGCGATCAACCGGCACTTCGGCTTCGAGGGCTTCAGCCCCTACACGCGCCCGAACGTGATCGAAGTGGCCGAGAAGATTCCTTTTGTCAAACTAACCGGCTACGATAAGGAAAAACTCTACCGCCTCAAGGGGGAGGTGGTCTACCATGGCATCAAAGCGGTCACTGGCTTTGAAATGCCTGTGTTTGAAAAACGGCGCTTCCAGCATGGCGCCTTGCTCGAGGCGCGCCTGCGCGAGCTCATTCCGTCTGAGCGCCAGCTCCGGCGCATGGTAGAGGACCTGTTTGTGGCATGAACGAATTGGTGCGCTGGGAAACGCTCACCCCACTGGCCCGCACGCGGCTGATCCGACAGTTGCGACCACCGCGGGCCGCGGTCGATCCAGAACGCCCTTACGCCTTCCACCACGAGCAGGAGCGGGCGCCCGACGGCCGCCTGGAGCGTGTTAACGTGGTTTTTCTGACCAACCGGGAATGCCCGTGGACGTGCACCATGTGCGATCTGTGGCGCCACACCACCACAGCACCGGTCACGGCCGACCAGATCCTGCGCCAGCTCGACCATGCGCTGGAGCGCCTGCCCGAAGCCGACGCGATCAAGCTCTACAACAGCGGAAGCTTTTTCGATCGGCTGGCGATCCCGCCAGCGGCCTATCGGGGCATTGCCGAGCGCCTGCGTGGCTACCGGCGCGTGATCGTCGAGTCGCATCCAGCCCTGTTGGGTCGCCGCACGCTGCAGTTCCAGGAACTGCTTGATGGCCGGCTTGAAGTAGCCATCGGCGTTGAGTGCATCCATCCAAGCGTTTTGGAAGCGCTCAACAAACGTTTGACCGTGGCCGACCTGGAGCGTGCCGTGGCCTGGCTGCACGCCCACAAGCTGCTTATCCGGGCGTTCATCCTGCTCAGGCCCCCATTTCTACCGGACGAAACCGCCCTCGACTGGACCTGTCGCACCCTAGGCTGGGCCGTGGACCGAGGCGTCCAAACCATAGTGCTCATCCCGACCCGCACGGGCAATGGCATCATGGAACAACTCCAGCAGACCGGACGCTTTGCCCCGCCCTCACCCGATGCCATCGAAGCAGCCGCCGCCTTTCTGTTTGTGCAACCGGCACCGGTGCGACTGCTTGACACCTGGGACCTGGCACGTTTCTATTCGTGCCCGGCCTGCGCCCGAATCCAACAGGAACGTTTCGAACGCATGAACCAGACCCAAACCTGGGAGCCTGCCGTCCGCTGTCTGAACTGCACTGCGCCATGAACGATCGCTGCGATATAGCCATCCTGGGTGCCGGATTTGGTGGGGCGCTGCTGGCGCTGCTTTTGCGCCGCGGGGGCCTTTCGGTAACCCTGATCGAAAAAAGCCGCCCGCGCTTTGCCATTGGCGAATCCTCAACGCCACTGGCAAACCTGTATCTGGAGCAAATGGCGCATGCGTTCGACCTGCCTGAGCTGCTGCCGCTTACCAAATACGGACGCTGGAAAGCCGTGCACCCCGAGCTGCCGGTCGGCAAAAAGCGAGGCTTCACGTTCTTCTGGCACCGACCCAGACGTGCCTGGTCACCGCGACTGGACGGCCATCCTGCTTACCTGCTGGTGGCCGCCTCTCCGCACGACGCCATCGCTGACACGCACTGGTACCGTCCCGCCTTCGACGCCCACCTGACGGCGATGGCGCTGCGCGCCGGCGTCCGCTACCTGGAGCCTGCCCTGCCCTTGATGGCCGAGGTAGAGACTTCCGGCGTGCGTCTCTGCCTTGAAACATCCGACGGCCTGCGTACGCTGGTGGCCCGCTTCGTGGTGGACGCTACCGGTCCGACCGCCTGGCTGGCCCGCCATCTGGGGCATCGGCCTAAGCCCCATCCCTATCTCCCGGAACGCGTGGCCATTTTCGCCCATTTCAGCAACATGGCCCGCGCCGACGCTTGGCTCGGTAGTTGGCAGGATCGCTGGCCCTACCGGCCCGACGATGCGGCCGTCCACCACCTGCTCGAAGAAGGCTGGGCCTGGGTGCTGCACTTCGATCACGGCATCACCAGCGCCGGCCTTTCGCTACGGGCCGACCGCCTGCCCGCCTCTGATCCCGACACCTGCTGGCAGCACGTGCTCGACCGCTACCCGTCGCTTCAGGCGCTGTTTGCCCACGCCACGCCGCTCTATCCCCTGCGCATGGTACCCGAACGACCGCTTCTTTTTCGAGAACTGGCCGGAACAAGCTGGGCCATGCTGCCGAGCGGCGCAGGCATCCTCGATCCGCTGCTTTCCACCGGCAATCCGCTGACGCTGCTGGGCGTATGGCGCCTGGCCGAACTGCTCATCCGATACCGGGCCACGCCGCCTGCCGAAGCCCTGCAGAACTACCAGCAACAGACGCTGCACGAACTCGATCAGACGCTTCGCCTGCTGGGAGCGCTCTTGCACGTGCTGAATCGCCCAGACCAGTTCACACAACTCTCCAAGCTCTACTTTGTGGCGGCCAGCTTCCGCGAAACGCGCATCCGGCTCGGAAAAGAATCCGGCATCCCAGGGTTTCTCCTTACTGACCACACCGACTTCTGCCGGGTGCAGGACCGGTTGTTGTCGGCCGCTGCACAGGGCAACTTGCCCGAACCCGGGGAGGTGTATGCAGCACTGGAGTCGTTCGATGTGGCCGGTCTCTGCGCGGAGCGAGACGGGTTCTACCCGGCCCGCGCCGAGGACGTGTTGGATGCCTGCCACAAAATCCCCGCTTCGCCCGAAGAGGTATGGGCCGGCCTACAACGAAGTGGATTCCTTGCGGCCGCGCCTATTTAAAACAAAAAAACAGGCGCCTGTGCAGGCGCCCGACTATGTGGAAGGATTCCACGCTTTCAGTTCACAAAAAGATGCGGTTTGTCCTCTTCGATCACCTCCAGGTCATGAATGGCAAACCAGCCTTCGTTCTCCTCACCAGCGCTGTTCCGATAGGGCACGTTTGGATCACCTGTGGTAATGTCCACCACATAGGCCAGATCCTTTTTGATCTCGTTGCCATTGGCGTCCTTCCCGACCGGCACGTCAGCCGCTACGTCGGCCACCCGGCCTTCAATCGTGCCCAGGAGCCATCCTTCACGCGTATACAGATGCACCCGCACGCGTTTACCGATCAGATCGTAGCGCATGACTTCTCGTTCTACCTCGTTGTTTTCCACGTCAAGGTAACAAAACGCATCATCCGGCACCAGAGATTCAGACAGCTCCACCACATGGTTGGAAACCAGTCGGCATCATTCGTGATGAAATAGGTCGCAGGTACGATGCATCCGGCAGCATCCCTATGGCGGTGCGAATTCTGGACATCGACCTGGACTTCTTCCTCAACAAGGTGCAATTCTGGCCTGGATTCGGGCGCCCGGTCGATCCTGAATTGCGCCCCTGGTCGCCACAAGCAGTACGTGACTTCCTGGAAAACCGCTGTGGTCTGCGACGCGACCAGCCCCTGCCGGGATTGATCGTAGAAGAGCACCACGAAATTTTCTTCGATTGGCGGCGACGCATTCAGGAAGGATTGCTGCAGCCGCCTTTTGAGGTGGTGCATATCGACGCCCACGCCGACCTGGGCTTTGGAGATGCGAGTGTGCCTTATGTGGTGACCGAACTGCTGAGTTTGCCGCCGGACAGGCGCGCTTTTCCACGCGTGGGCGGCCGTGAAGGGCTGGGTCCCGGCAACTACCTCCTTTTTGCCATCGCCTGCCGCTGGATCAGTCGCCTGACCTACGTTTATCATCCGGGACGATACCCGGACCTACCCGAGCGCATTGTGCAGCTGAACGCCCACGGCGAGGGTTTCCTACAGCTACCCTGGTATGGCCCGCGTCCCCTCGAAGCATTGCAGCAGCGCTGGCCAGACGAGCCGCTGGGCTGGGAGCCCCCGGTCCTCTACCGCGAAGTGCCTGGCCCGGCATATGGCAACTGCGAAAGCCCTTTCGACCTGCTCTATATCGCGCGCTCGCCTGCCTACACCCCCACCCAAGCAGACCAGCTGCTGGAAATTTTCAAAGCGTATCTACAAAGTGCTCCTGTCTGCGCCTCTGTTCTGAAGGATCGCGCAGCCTGACTCGGCTTCAGGTTAATGGCTGCAGATACTGCGCAAGGAACCGGAGTGCACGTCCCATCTGCGTTTCAACGGTTTTCACCGAGATCCCCATTACTTCTGCGATCTCCCGGTACGATAGTCCGTAATAGCGACTCAGCAGAAAAATGGTGCGTCGCGTCTCTGGTAGCTGCGCTAAAGCGCGTTCAATGGCCTCCGTCAGCTCTGCTGCTTGAACAGCCTGTTCCGGCGAAGGACTCCAGCGTGCAGCCTGCTCATGGAATTGTTGTAACCGGCGGCGTTTCATTTTTTGATGAGCCAGGTAATTTAGGGCCGCGTTGCGAACGGACCGATAAAGATACAGGCGCGCCCGTTCGGTGTCGTCCCAGTCGATCTCCCGTTCCCAGGCCCGCACAAAAACACTCTGTACCAGGTCTTCTACCTCATCTGGATCTTTCAGAAATCGTTGCGCAAAGTCACACAGTTCAGCATAATACTGCAAGAAAAACCGGCGGAAGGAACGATAGCGGCTATATGCAGGCTCCAGCGGCATACACGGCGCCCTCAACACGTCTCTTTATAACTAAGGTCCATCGGGCACGCTTTGCTGCTCTACAGAAAGCATGGTTGCGTGGTTATGTGTTGGCCGGATAGCCCTTACAGGACCGTCTCGTCTTTTTGCCAGATTGTTTTGTTCGTAATCAGCGGACGCGCCCAGAAACTCACGCTCAGGATATAACCGAAAGTCAGATACAAAAAGCACAATCCACCCCGTAAACCCAGCAGGTCCCCCAGCACCCCGATGATGAGTGGCACGACGGCCCCACCTGCAATTCCCGTCACCAGAATGCCCGAAAACGCCCCATGGTGGGTTTCCACCGAATTTAGCGCCAGCGAAAACACCACCGGCCACATTACCGAAGCAAATAGTCCGATTAGCGGAAACGCCCAGCGGGCTACTGGACCCGGCCCCCAAAGCGCGGCCGTCAGGCAAACCAGGGCCGCCAGTGTGAACAGCCGCAGCACGATCCGGCTGTCGAGCAGCTTCAGCAGCACCAGCCCCAGTAGCGTCCCAACTGTCATCAACCCCCAGAACGACGAAACCGCCCGTGCCCCGACCGTTTGCGGATCGTAGCCGTGGTAGCGTGCCAGAAACTCTGAGATCCAGTTGGCCACGCCTTGTTCTGAACCCACGTACGCGAAAATGCCCAGGAAAAACAACCAGACGATCGGTTTCTGCAAAAGCTGCCGATAGATTTCCAGCGTGCCGACCTGCTCTTCAACAGTGCGCTCCACGCGCGGGAGTCGAACCAGCGCCATCACACCCACCATAGCCAGCGCTACGAGCGCAAAGAGCCAGTACAGCGAAATCCAAGGCAATTCGTCCGGGACCAGTCGATCCAGCCAGGCCAGCCAGAACGCTTCGGGCGGTTCTGGACGGCTCAGGTTCAGCACCAGGTACGAATACACCAGGGGGCTCAGAAACGAGGCCAATCCAAAGCAGAGCTGGCCTAGCGTCGAGTTGAAGGCAAAGTGCTCCTCGCCACCAGCCACCCGCAGCAGCGGATTAATCGCCACCTGCAGAAAGGCCATGCCCGAGCCGATCAGAAACAGCGAGCCGACGGCCATCAGGTAGTTCGGAAACAGCGCCAGCAGTTGCGCGCCCAGGTAGGCCACACCGAAGGCGCCCACCAGCACCGGCTTTTCACCCACTTGCTCGATCAGAAACCCCGCCGGAATGGAAAACACGCCGTAGGCGATGAAAAACGCAAACGGCAGCAACGCCGCCAGCGTCAAACTCAGCCCGAAGTCGTCGATGATCTCGGGAATGAGCGGCCCGATGATGTTTGTCAGAAACGAAATGACGAAAAACGTAAAGAGAATCAGGCCGACCAGGGCATAGCTACGCGGTCGCATCGCTCAGTGTACGTCGAAGGGTTCCGAGATGCCGTCGTGGTGGTTGTACTCCAGTTCCGAGGCCGCTTCTTCGTCGAGCAGCACATGGGCATAGCGGTGCAGCTGCACAATCGTGGCCGGCACCATCGCCGAAATAGGTCCCTCCAGCATCGCCCGCACCGCACGTGCCTTGGCCCGCCCACTGGCCAGCAGCAACAGCCGCCGCGCTTCCATGATCGTCCCGATCCCCATGGTGATCGCATAACGCGGCACAGCCTCCTCGCTCCCAAAAAAGCGCGCATTGGCTTTAATCGTAGCCCGCGACAGCGTCTTAATGCGCGTGCGCGAGCCCAGCGATGACCCCGGCTCGTTAAAGGCCAGATGGCCGTTGGGACCGATGCCCAGAATCTGGAGATCGATGCCGCCTGCGCGCTGGATCTGCTCTTCGTACCATGCACAGTGCGCCTCGATGTCATCGGCCATGCCGTTGGGTATGTACACGTTCGATGGGTTGACGTTGATGTGTTGGAAGAGATGCTCCCACATGAAGTGGTGGTAGCTCTGAAGGTGGGCGGGTGGCAGCCCCACATATTCGTCGAGGTTGAAGGTAACCACTTTGGAGAAGTCGAGTTCGCCGCGGCGGTAGCCTTCGACGAGGCGGCGGTAGAGGCCTAGCGGGGTGCTGCCGGTGGCAAAGCCCAGCACGCAGTTGGGTTTGCGACGGATGAGCGTGGCCACAATTTCATAGGCGCGTTCGCTCATCGCCTCGTAGTCTGGAAAGATCTCAACCAGCATTTTTTTGTATTTGTTTTTGCGATGATAAATCGTTCAGGGTTGAGCCCATATCGGTATGCGCCCCACCTCAACATCCAGCGTCAGCGGAAGCAGGAGGAAAGCCAAACTGGTCAGCAATAGGATAAACAGTAGGTTTAGCCAGAAGCCTGCACGCGCCATCTCTGCCATCGTAATTCGCCCAGTGCTGTAAACCACCGCATTGGGCGGGGTTGCCACGGGCAGCATGAAGGCACAGCTGGCGCCCAGCGTGGCAGGCACCGTCAGCAGCAAGGGATTCTGTCCCAGCCCCACGGCTGCCGAAGCCAACACCGGTAGAAAAGCGGCGGCTACTGCCGTATTGCTGGTGATTTCAGTCAGAAAGACAATGCTACCGGTTGCCAGGAGCACGATGAAAAGCGGGGGCCATCCGGCCAATCCTCCTACCTGTTGACCGATCCAGCGAGCCAGCCCTGTGTCGGTAATTGCGTCGGCCATACTGAGGCCCCCGCCAAAGAGCAGCAGGATACCCCAGGGCAGGTGCCGGGCTGACTCCCAGTCGAGCAATCGCTGCCCCTGCCCGGCCGGCAGCAGAAACAATACCAAGGCTGCCCCCATGGCAATGCCCGCATCCGAAAGTCCCGGCACCCATTGGCTCAGCAGCGGGCGCACGATCCACAGCAACGCTGTCACGGCAAAGACCCAGGCCACGCGCCGCTCAGCCGGCTGCACGGATCCCAATGCTTTCAGCTCTGCCCGAATCAGCGCCCCTGCTTCTACCTGGAGCTGCCGTCCCCACGGAAACAGTCCATAGGTCAGCAACAGGTAGGTCAGCAGCAGACCTATCGCTACAATCGGAAGTCCCAGCGGCAGCCAGGCAGCAAAGCTTAACTCGTAGCCGTACGTTTCGCTCAGAAAACCCGCCAGCAGCGCATTGGGCGGTGTACCAATGAGCGTACCCATGCCGCCGATGTTACAGCCATAGGCAATGCTGAGCACCAGGGCTGCTTCGAAGGCACGCAGCGCCGGCTGTTCGGCCACCCGTTCCTCCAGCAGCTCGAACACCGACAGCGCAATAGGCAGCATCATCAGGGCCGTGGCTGTGTTGCTGACCCACAGGCTCAGAAACGCCCCAGCCAGCATAAAACCCAACACCAGATGAGCAGGACGCGAACCAAGGCGCTGGATGATATGCAGCGCCAGCCGTCGATGCAGCCCCCAGCGTTGCATGGCCTGCGCCAGCAAAAATCCCCCCATGAACAAAAAGATGACAGGATGTGCATAGGGCGCTGTCGCCTCCTCAATCGAACGCACCCCCAGCAGCGGAAACAGCACGATCGGCAGCAGGGCCGTGGCCGGAATCGGAAGCGCCTCAGTGATCCACCAGATGGCCATCCAGAGGCTAACAGCCGCCGCATGCCAGGCCTCCACCGAAAGCGTGGCCGGCTTGGGCCATAACCAGAAACTCAAGAAAACCAACGGCCCCACCCAGAATCCTACCTGTTGCCGGCGCGTCATGGCTGCCTTTGTTCCAAAGCGTACAACAACCAGGGAACCGTAAAGATATGCGTCCAGCCAAAAACGCGCAGGCCATTGGTGATCTTCCAGATGGCGGGTCGTCCGCTTGCGCTCTCGGGCAGGCGACTTGCTGCCTCCAGCGCCTCGGCCAGTTCACGTTGGGACATGCGGGTAAACGCATCTTCCGGCAGCGCATCGGTCTTGAGCACTTCGGCCCGCCGTAGCGCTTCCTCTAGAAAGCTTGCCTCCCCGGTGAACTCGTAACCCACCATTAAGCTGTGAATGCTCGAAAGATACGATTCCATCTCATGGTTGAGCGGCGGCACATCCCGCACGTAGCGGGCATGGCGAACAAGCGCCAGTCGCACGCTCGGATCACCGGTCAACTGCCAGTAGCGGTAGAGTCCATGCGAGGCGTACACCTGCGCATAGCCGTAGCGATCCACCACAAGGTTGCCGCCTTGTTCTTCTTGCAGGCGCAGCATAAGCTGCACCCGATCGCGTAGTTCGGCCTCATAGCGAGGGTCCTTCGTGGCATCCCAGAGCTCGGCCAGGTTCCAAACCGACAAGTACAGCCGCCGCCCCCGCAAATCATGCTCGCCCCAGATGCGCCTCAGGTAGGTCTCACCGGTCAGCCGCGCCACGTCCAGCCCACGGTGATAACCCGCCAGGTAATAGGCGGCCAGCCAACCCGGAAGCCACACATGGGCACTGAGCAGAGCCGTCCAGTGCTGACGGCCATGCCGTCGCCCGATGCCCAGATATGGCGTGCCTTTTGGCTGCGCCCGGTAGATCCAGTAGTCCAGCGCACTGTTTGTCTCGCCGTGATAGACTGGATCGGCCGGCCAGTGGATGTTGTCTATGTCCATGGTATGGCGGCTGGCCGCTTCGGCCGTCAGATAGGCCTCCCGGGAGCCTGTGCGCATAAAATGCAGCCACCACATAAAGTCTGCGGCCGGCTCGTTGTTGTTCCACATGAACCACTCGTCGCGGAAGTAATAGGTCATCCCATCGCCGAAGTCAAACATGCCATACCAGGGCTCCCACTGCTGGTTGAAGCGCCACCAGGCAAACTTATAGCTTAGGCCCCGCTCAAATTCCGGGAAACGTTCGGACGCTGGCGCAAAGCGGCCGTATACCAGACTTCCAGCATACCAGGAGGGATCGGCATGTGCCACCGGCGGATCGAGCACGTAGCCAAGTACCTGCCGAACCGAGTCGATGGGTAGCGCCGGACCATGGAAAAACAGCACCAGCTCGGTCGTTTTGGCCAGTCCCTGCGCAAAGTTGCCCAGCATCTCCCCGTCAGGTTCATCGGCTGACCAGCGGGCAAACGACATGGGCTCGACCTGAGGTGGCCATAGGTAAGCGGTCAGCTGCGCAATGGATCCCGCCAGCGCCTTCGGGTATTCCTCGAAAAAGAAACGTATCCCCCAGGCAATGCCACCGCGCGGGCCGCGCAGGTTCAGCCAGCCGGCCGCACGCGCTACCGAACGGTCCAGGCCGTTGAGCTGCGCTGTAAATCCCTCCAGGCGCCGATCCGGCGTGCTGTTGGGCAGCGGCGGCATGCGCGTGGGGTCCGGCCCGCTCTGCAGCACACTGCACACCGGCTCGGGTGCGCTTTCATGAAGCCGCTCTGGTCCAGGCTGCCACCAGGGCCCCTCAAAGTAGCCGGCCACACAACGCAGCGGCTGGCCCACGTGCGGCACAAGCGTCAGACCCGCTGCAGCGATGCGATCGTCCGGCTGTGTCCAGCCCGGATCCCCCCGCAACTGCTGCTCGTCCAGGATGCTGTCGGCCGAGGTAGCAATCAGCGCATATTGACCCGGGAGACGTTGATGTTTGTCGGGGTTGCCCGTGTAGGTGATCGTGTGCAACACGCGCACATAGGTCTGCCTGGCATAAGCGTGCAGATAGGTGACAAACGGCGCGGGATTGTTGTCGGGCCGGTGGTAGCGGTACGCGCCTTCGATCTTCAGCACGGCATGAAGAGGACCCGTACCCCGCGCTTTTGTGATGCGAAGGATAACGGCCTCAGAGCTATCAGGCCCTAAATCATCGAGCAGATCCAGAAATGAGCCGCGTCCTTCGGGTCCTGTGGCGATCCGGTCGTCTTCCTCAAAGCCGTCGCCCTCCGTGTCGAGCCATACCTCTTTTAGAAAACCACCTGAGCCCTTTGCTACGATAAAGCGGAGCGGACCGGTCGTCACTTCAGCCCCACCGTCCTCGCGCTGGTTATTGATAACGGTCACGCGCGGCGCAACAAACAGGGTGCGTCGGATGTGCGGCCCATAGACCAGGCGATACTGCGCATCGCTTCCCGCAAAGAAAAAGACCCAGATCCATTTGAGGCTGCTGTCGGCGGGTTCCCAGGTGGTTACTTCGGTCACCTGCGCCAGGACTTCGCGACCGGCCCTATCTTCCAGCCGGACATGGTCCGGGCTATAGAGCGCACCCCGGGGAAAGGGTAACCCCACCAGCACAGGTGCTCCAGGCCGCGGCGTCTCCAGGTAGAGCGTCAGGGAACCTGCAGATTGGGCCCAAGCCAGCCCTTCGCCCCATCCCAATAGCACAAACCAGAGCAAGCAGCCTGTTAGCACGCTGAAAAAGCGAGACATGTCGGCAGGCTCCTGTTATCGTCCAACTCCATCCGGAATCCCCCGGTAGTAACGGAAACACTCCACCGCACGCCCATCCTGATAGCGGATGCGCTGTCGGATGCGCTGCTCCATCTCCTGAAAAGCCTCTGGCGAGAGTGTTTCGGTGTACTTGTACCAGGCCGAGCTGAACTGGCTGATATACTGCGTACCTGCCTGCACTTTCTTTTCTACGTAATCCGTGATGTCCACGCATACGTTCTGATCTTCAGGCTCGTTGTCAAAAAAGAGGTATTCCTGAATCCAGTGCGCTTCTAACCCGTCGTAAATCAGGTGGCTTTCAAAAAGTAGAGGCCACTCGGCAGCCCGTGCCGCATCGACGGCCAGCAGCGACGCTGCCCGGTGATCCGACTTGTGCCAGCGCTGCTCGCCTTTACCCGGATCGAACGCAAACAGCACGTCAGGCTTTAGCTTGCGGATGTAGTAAACGATCCGACGCACGAGCTCTTCGCGATGGTTTGTCGCATAATATTCAAGACGCCCGTCGTCGTATCCTAAGTTGATGTAGTGATCGGCCGGGATACCCAACGCAGCCAGTGCGTTGATCTCTTCCTGCTTACGGATCCGTGCCAGCTGCGTCCGGGAGAGCGTGGTATCCTTGGTGCCTACATTCCCCATCGTCAGTAGCAATACATACACCTTGTTGTCCTGCGCCGCCAGGCGTGCCAGCGTTCCGTGGGCATAGGAATCGTCGTCAGGATGGGCTTCAATGAGCAGGATGGTCTTTCCTTGCCACTGCTCTATCGGCACTTCTGGCTGACTCCAGGCTACTTGGACACCCAGCAGCAAGGCGAACAGGCCCCAGGCGTATCGTACCATGTTGACAACCCTCCTCTGGTTTATCTGTGTTCGGGGTTTTGCTGGAGCACACCACGCGAGACGTCAATCTCTCGTTGTGGAATGGGGAAGCACTGCTTCGGGCGGAATCCTTTCGCCTGCATGACCTCCATTGCCTTCCCGAAGCGGAGCAGATCGAACCAGCGGTGGTTTTCGAAAGCCAGCTCGACGCGGCGTTCGTGCAGCAGTTTATCCTCGAAAGTTCCAGGCGTATCCGGACCAATGGGCGGAAGTCCAGCCCGCTGCCGTACCTGGTTGATCAGGGCGTAGGCTTCCGGGCTTTCACCCAGCGCTTCGGCCAGCATGAGAAGCACATCCGCATAGCGAAAGACAATGAAATTGTTTTCTGCATCAAACAGCGCAAAGGGCTGGCTGATGTACTTTTTGATGTATCGGGCCTGTTGCCTTACGCCGTTGGCATCCACGTAGCTGGTATCCATAGAAATCAGAAAGCGTCGATCCCCCTCCTCATAAGCCAACTGCATATCCAGCGTGGGCCGATTACCAGTCTGTCCACCGGTTGCCGTACTCCAGGGCACAAATTGATCCACAAAAGGACTGCCCTCACCGAAACCCCCCGCTTTGTACTGCACCTCAAAGATGGATTCGGGATTGTTTTCATTTCTAGGTCCCCAGAGATCAGCGTAATCCGGCACCAGTTGGTAGCCATAGTTGTTGATAATGCGCCGTAGCACCGTGACCGCGTTATTTCGATCTCCCACGATCAAATAGACTTTAGCCAGAAGCGTTGCAGCCGCTCCTTTTGTGGCGCGGCCTTCCTGTCCCCGCGGATAGCGCACGGGGAGTAGTTGTTCGGCCCGTGTTAGGTCCTGGATAAGCTGCGCATAGACTTCGCTGGCCGGCACCTGATTAATCGGCTGATCGGGCGTGGTTGTCTCGTCAAGTATTAGGGGGATATTGCAAAATATCTGTGCCAAATAGTAGTAAAACAGCGCGCGTAGGAAGAGGGCTTCCCCTTCATACTGTGCCTTCAGATCAGCCGGTAAATCGGCTGCTGGCAGACGCGCCAAGATCACGTTGGCGCGGGCCACGCCCAGGTACGAATCGGCCCAAATTGCCTGGACATAGTCGTTGGTGGGCAGCTCGTCGAACGTGTCGAGCGCGGCCAGTTGTGCAGCGAGCCCCGTTACATCATCCCCTGCGTCTGTGTTGTCCGAACGCATCTCGCCGGTGATCCAGTAGCCCATGTTGAACGTTCCCCGTCGCTGCAGCGCATCATAGACCCCAAAGATCGCCTGCTGAAAATCCTCGGGGGTCTGATAAAAGTCAGCCGCATTCTTTTGCGAGGGAGGCGCCAGCATTGTAAAATCTTCACCGCAGGCGCTAAGCCCGCCAGCCATCAATAGCAGTGCGATAAAATGTATCGGTCGCATAATTCCCACCGGTTTAGTGGCAAGCACATTAGAAGGTCAGGCTGACGCCCAGCGTATAGGTTCGGGCCAACGGATAGGTACCGTAGTCCAGGCCAGGCGTCAGCGCGCTCTCGGCCCGCATGCTAACCTCTGGATTGAAACCCAGGTAGTCGGTCCAGGTGAACAGGTTTGTAGCGGTTAGATAAATGCGAGCTTGGGTAAGGTGGCGTCCCAGCAGCTGCTCTGGCAGCGTATAGCCCAACGTCACGCTACGCAGCCGTACATAAGAGCCATCTTCAACCTGAAAAGTAGAGGGGCGGTTATTATTGCCATGCAACTCAGACTGCCGATCGGCACGGGGTACCTTGCCGTTGCCAGGCTCCTCGGGCGAACGCCACCGCTTATTGAAAATGGCATAACTGTTAAAGTTGGCCTCGCCATTTTTAAGATGGCGGCTAGTCAGGTTCAGGATCTCGTTCCCCTGCACACCTTGGATGAAAAGGGTTAGGTCAAAGTTTTTGTAGCTAAAACGGTTCGTAATGCCGAAGGTATAGTCGGGGAAGTAGCTTCCGATCACGGTGCGATCGTCGTTGTCTACATCGCCATCGCCATCGATATCTTTGAAGCGGAAGTCCCCGGGGCCTGGCTTGGGGGCCAGTTTGTCGACTGGCGCCTGGGCAATTTCTTCTGCTGACTGATAAATACCTTCCACCACAAAGCCATAATAGCTGCCGATTGGCGCACCTACCTGAGTAACATAACGCAACCCAGCAATGTTGAGCGTATAGATGGGTGCGTTATCTGGCCCTAGCGCCAGTACTTTGTTACGGTTCATGCTGAGATTAAAGTCGGTTTCCCAAGTAAAGGCCCCTACCAGGTTTCGGGACGTGAGGGAAAACTCGAAGCCACGGTTCCGGACCTTGCCGATGTTCGTCAGGGCCGTCTCGTACCCCAACGCTGTAGGCACGTTAACATAGAGTAACAGATCCTCGGTAATGCTGTTGTAGAATTCCGCCGTGAAGTAGATTCGATCGGCCAGTAGCCCTACATCCAGTCCAAGGTTGAGCTGACGGGTGGTTTCCCAGGTCAGGTTTTGATCCCCTAGCGTAGCAGGGGCTGCCCCCAGCACCACCTGATTGCCTATTACATAGTTGGCCTGATCCAACAGGCTGATCGATGCATAGTTGGGAATCTGAAAGTTCCCCGTTACCCCATAGCTGGCCCGCAGCTTCAGCTCGCTCAAAAATCCACGAAGTGGCTGCATAAACGGCTCTTCCTGCATCCGCCATCCTACCGATATCGAGGGAAACACACCGGTTTGGCGATTACGACCAAAGCGGGAAGAGCGGTCGGAGCGAATCGAAGCGCTCAGCAGATAGCGATCGCGGTAGCTGTAGCTGAGACGCGCCAGCATCGAAACAAGCGACCAGGCTTCCTGCACGCCGTTACCGTCTGTGACCTGCCCGCCGCTGATTGTTTTCACCTTATCATCTGGAAAGTTGCGGGCTTCTACCTGCGCTAGGTCGATCGTCTCTTTCTGAGCCGTGTAGCCGGCTACAGCCGATAGGTAATGGGCGCTACCCAGGTTTGCTTCGTACGAGAGCGTGTGCTCGATGAGCCAGTTCAGGCTTTGGGAGGCGTTTGCCTGTCCAAAGGGCTCTCCTTTCCGCGCTGTACGGAAAAGTAGCGAGTTGGCCTGGTAGAACGTACGCTGGTAGTTGTTTAGATCAACACCAAGGTTCAACCGATAGACGAGTCCCGGACGCAACGTGTAGTCGGCACTCAGCGTCCCGAAAGTCCGATGGTTGTCCAGTACGTCCGTTACGGCCTCAATGATCGCCAGGGGATTGCTGGCTGAAGTCGTACCGCCCCCCAGATATGACTGGTTATCCAGCTGGTTGATGGTGCCATCCTCGTTGTACGGCTTGACAACGGGCGAATGCACCATGGCTGAATAAATAATACCTGGTGGCCGTGCAAAATATGGGGCATCGGCTGGCAAGCGATTTGTGCGCGTAAAGGCGGTGTTCAGATTCAGATTGAAATGTAAGCGCTCATGCGGATCGGCGTCGAGGTTGACCCGCAGGCTGTAGCGAGTCAGGCCGTTGGTGCCATCGATAAGACCTTCCTGCATCAGATAGCTGCCCGCCACGTAGTACCCCAGCTTATTGACACCCCCTGAAACCGAAAGATGTTGGCTGACAGTCGGCGCCGTGCGGAAGATCAGATCCAGCCAGTCTGTGTCGGTACCATCCCAGTTGATATATTTTTCCGGAATCCGCACAAAGTCGTCATTAGGGCGACCTTCGTTGGTTCGCGGATTAGGAGGGTCCTGACCGTATTTTTCGCGGTAGTTGTTATTGCGCGCATCAATGGTGTACTCGATCAGCTCTTGCGCATTCATCAGATCGGGTTTGCGCGCCAGCTCCTGTAGCCCGACATAACCGTTGTAGCGCACCTGGATGCTGCCATCACGGCGGCCCTTACGCGTGGTGATCAGAATGACCCCATTGGCACCCCGCGAACCGTAGATTGCCGCAGCCGACGCATCTTTGAGCACCTCGATCGATGCGATGTCATCCGGATTCAAGCCAGCCAGTGGGTTGATCGGAGGTGGTTGATAGAGTTCCTCTCGCAACGCTATCGATCCTTGAAGGGCGGGATTGTTTGAGATTGGAAAGCCATCGATTACGTAAAGCGGATCGTTACCGGCCGTGATAGATCGCGTACCGCGAACGCGAACGGTCGGAGCAGCGCCAGGCTCACCGCTGGTCTCCTGAATCTGTACCCCTGGCAACCGACCCAGAATGGCATTCTCAAAGCTGAGGGCTGGCAGCCCGGCTACTTTCTCCATCTGAAGCGAGGTAATCGACCCGGTCACGCGCACGCGCTGCTGGGTGCCATAGCCGATCACGACGATCTCTTCCAGCTGCTCCACTGCTGGAAGAAGCCGCACATCAATGCGCGTCCGTCCGTTAATGGGCACCTCCACGCTCTGGTAGCCCACAAACGAAAAGACCAGCGTATCTTCGGACGAGGGCGCTTCCAATGCATAATAGCCATTCAGATCGGTCGTTGTCCCGATCATGGTCCCTTTGACCACCACATTAACGCCCGGAAGTGGGTCGTTTGTCTCCGCGTCGCGTACCTCTCCCTCCACGGCGTGCTGCAAAGCCGGCACAGCTTCTGCAACCTGCGGAGTCGGCACCAGCACCAGCTGTCCACTTGGGGAGGCCCAAACCGTCAGGTTCGTTCCTGCCAGCAAGCTGTCCAGCGCCACCTCCAGCGGTACGGCCTGCAGCGAAACCCGGACCAGCCGATCCGGCACCTGGGCCGCATCGTAGGTCAGGCGCCCACCCACCTGTGCCACCAGTCGTGCCAGCGCCTGCCGCAACGGTAGGTTCTGCGCATCGAGCGAAACCAACCGCTCGTTGAGCTTCTCGACGCTGTCACTATAGGCGTACCAGTGAAGCGGCGCGAAATGCCTCAATGGCTGCGGACGCTCGGCCGCTACCGTAGGCTGAACGGCCAGAACGCCAACCAAAAACAGACCTCGTAGCATTGCCTTCATGGTTTACTCTGGTTGGGTCGGTTGAAAGATGATAGAATCTCCCTCGGCAAGCGGAGTCAGATTAAGCGCAAGCCCTATCGCCTCAGCAATTTCTGCAATGGGTTGTTTGAGCTGAAAACTTGCGGTCAGATGAGCCTGTTGATGGGAGGCTGGAAAGACAAAGCGCACGCCAAACCAGCGCAATAGCTGTCGCTGCACCTCTTCGAGCGGAGCTGCCTGAAACACCAGCATCCCCTGTGTCCAGGAGAAATATGCGCGCCAATCCTGATCGGAGAGCCGAAAGGCGCGCAGACGTGACGCATGCGCATCGTATCGTCCAAGCATGCCCGCCGTAACCACCAGCGAGTCGGCCTTTAAAGCCGCCTGCATCGCTACCAACCCTTCCTCAACCACTACCTGCACCAGCTCCTCGGGTTGATCTGCCCGGACCAAAAACCGCGTACCGATATCCCGAACAGTTACCGGTCCGGCCAGTACACGTACTCGGGAGGCTTCCGCAACCTCTACGTAAACTTCCCCTTGCACCCGTAATGTGCGGTGCTGCATATACGGTTGCTGCACCTGCACCTGGCTTTCGGGAGCCATCCAGATCCGCGTCCCATCCGCCAGACGTAGAATTTTCTGCTCCCCAGTGTCTGTTTGCCACGAATCCCAGGTAACAACTTCGGCGACCCGAGGCGGCTCAGGAGCGGTCATCTGCCGGAGGAGCACCCCTAGCGGAAGCAGCAACAGCACCAGAATCAGTGCGACACGTACCCCATAAGGAAGCCTGCGACGCCGCGACAGGCGTGCTGGCCGCCCCGTCCTTGCTGTTGCACGTACCTGGCGCGCGACTTTCAACCAGGCAGCTTCGGCATCCCAGGTCCCCGAACGAGCAGGAGGCGTCCGCCAGATCACTTCCAGACGCTGCAGCAGTTCGCGATGCGCAGGGTCAGCCGCACACCAGGCCTCCACACGCGCGCACTCCTCTGGCGTCGTCGTTCCCTCCAGATAACGGGCCAACAGGGTCCAATCAGGCTGTTGCATCGAAATCCAAGCTTTCAGCAATTTTTTATATGGAGTACAGATGAACTTGCGACTACCCTGACAGCCGTTAACAAAAAAAGCAGGCCCCCGATCTGGAGGCCTGCTTTTCTAATCGCACCAAGCGAATTCCGCATCTCGTCCGAGGTCCCAATACCCTCCTATTCGAAACATTTCGGGCTTGATGACCTCGTTGATCAAATCCAGAACCTCCCGACTGTTGGGCCAGATATCCTCCAGGTACACGTCGCCGAAGCGGCACTTCGTTCCCCTGGTTGTCCCGATAGGTGACTGTTTGTTCGAACTCCTCCGGTTTGCGGCCAAAGCCTTTGGGTCCGACTGGCGCCTTAAAGACCGTCCGGATCGATATTGTGCACACGACACCCCGCCGGCATGCTGGCCCGACCGCACAGCTTTAACAGTAGCAGATTCAGCGATTTGATCAGTGGCACAGCCTACCGTCCCACCGGCAACGCCTTACGTTCAACGCCTCGGCCACAAAGTCCAGCACCTTTAGCTCTGCCCGCATGATGTGATCGATGCCAGTAAGCCGTAGGTGTTCTGCCCGATAGGACGCGATGTAAACAGCCAGCGCCATTAATTTACCAAAGCCAATACCCTACTAAGACGCCTTACTAGAGGTGCTACAAGAATTTACCGTTCATCCTGCTCTATTAACCGACTAACAACGGGATTTAGCCGTTCAGTAGATTTTTTGGCTTTTCTGGAGGATTTTTAAAAAATTGTAGTTTACGCATCTCTTGACAAGCTTGTTGCACCTAGGTTAAAATAAAAATGAAGTTTTCAACTGTTCACTAAACGTCCTGAGACCTATGAGAAAGTATATCCTGAGCTTCCTCTTCTCTGTGGTAGCAGGATTCTTCCTGCCTGGTATTGTCTGGGCACAGGAAGCTATTATCCTGGGAAGGGTGACTGATGAACGTGGTGACCCCCTTCCAGGCGCTAACGTGCTCATTTCTGAGCTCAACATCGGAAGCGCTACCGATATTGATGGAAATTATTCGTTTACCGTTTCGGCCAATCTGGTGCAAGGTCAGACCGTCACGCTGGTAGCTCGCTTCGTGGGATATAAGCCGGCGGAGCAAACGTTTGCGCTGACGCCGGGGCGCCACACCTTCAATTTTACTTTGGAGCCCGACCTGTTGCGCCTTGAAGAAGTGATCGTCACCGGGGTGGCTGCTGAAACGCCCCGCAAGAAGCTCTCTTTCACGGTTGACCGCGTCGACTCGGAAAAGCTGCAGCAGGTAATTGCTCCCGATCCAGGCACGGCGCTGCAGGCTAAAGTATCAGCCGCCACAGTGATCCGCCCCACGGGCGAACCCGGTCAGTCACCGGCCATCCGGTTGCGGAGCGCCACGGCTATCAGTGGTAGTCAGGCCCCCTTAATCATTGTGGACGGCGTAATCATGGAGGGTTCACTGGCCGACCTGAATGCCGACGACATTGAGTCGATCGAAGTGGTTAAAGACGCGGCCGCAGCCTCCATCTGGGGTTCGCGAGCAGCCAATGGCGTTATTCGCATCTTCACAAAGCGCGGCACAAACATAGCGGCAGGCCGCACCCAGGTGACCATCCGTAACGACTTTGGGATTTCTTCAGCCTATCGTTTCATCGACTTGGCCGATAGCCATCCCTATCGAGTGGCTGAAATCGACGGAAAGCTACGCTTCGTTGACCAGAATGGGAATCCGCTGAGTCCAAATCAAAATCCTGTGCTAGAGGCGGATGGTATTGCCGACAACCCCTGGCCGTGCATTGAGCAGCCGGTCAAGCAGCCAGATGGCACCATCACGCAGGAGCTTTACTGCAAGCAGAGTGACCCACAACGCGATTTCTTTACCTCAAATCCAACCTTCAACAACTACATCTCGGTAGCTCAGAATACGCAAAAGACTAACTTCATGGCCTCCTTCAGCAACACGCGTGAAGGAGGGATTCTGCGCGAAGTTACAGGCTATACCCGCCAGAATTTCCGCATCAACCTGGACCACCGGCTACTGAACAACCTAGAATTATCGGCGAGCATGATGTACGGCCAGTCGGAGCGTGACGACGTGGTGGAAGGCCCAGGCTCCCCGTTCTATGGACTGCTGTTTATGCCCCCAAACGTAAACCTGGAAGCTCCGAATGAAGAGGACGGCTCGAAGTATAACTGGGATGCGGCCTGGGTCTACGGCCTGTCATTGGAAATGAATCCGCTCTACGAGCTGGCCCACCGTGATCGGAAACGTCGGGTGGTACGCCAGCTGGGCAACCTAAAAGCAAACTGGCAGCCGTTCGGATGGCTCATGCTGGAAGGCTTTATTGGCTTGGACCGAGAGCAGACCTATTGGAAGGATCTTTTCCCTCGGGGTTATCTGAGCGACAACCCTGCCGACTTCAAGGGGCGGTTGTATCGCTACAATGGAGATATTCGGGCTATCAACACTAGCGTTACAGCTTTGCTCGCGCATTCGTTTGGTGACCTGAACACCAAGCTCAGGCTAAGCTATCTGTACGAAGACGAGCATGTTGAGGAGTTCAGCGTCACGGGCCGCGAATTTGCCGTCGCCGGCGTGGAGGACCTGGGCGCGACGATCGGCGACAAAACAATCGACTCTTACATTGCGGACACCCGTTCCGAGAACTACTTTGCGATCCTGAGCTTCGACTTCAAGGATCGATACATCGGTGACGTGATGATCCGGCGTGACGGTTCCTCGCGCTTTGGACCGGACGCTCGCTGGGCCACTTACTACCGCGCCTCGGCGGCTTGGCGCCTGAGCGAAGAGCCATTCTTCAACGTGCCGGGCATTAATGAATTCCGTCTGCGCGCTTCAATCGGTACGGCAGGGCTGCGCCCCGGCTTCTCGGCCCAGTACGAAACGTTCTCAATCGTCGCAGGCAACCCAGTGAAAAACACGTTGGGGAACCGGCTTCTCAAACCGGCCAAGTCGACGGCCATCGAATATGGTGTCAACGTCGACTTTTTGGATCGGTTCTCCTTACAAGCCAGCTATGCGCTGAACAAAACCGAGGATCAGATTCTTGAGGTACCGCTGCCTGCCGCTTCTGGGTATCGTACCCAGTGGCGCAACGCTGGCACGCTCGAAGGTAGAACTTTCGAGGCGCAGCTCAGCACGATCCTGGCGCAGCGCAACGACTTTAGCTGGACGCTGGACCTTACCTTCGACCGCACCCGCCAGAAGATCACGGAGCTACTTGTGCCGCCTTACCGTACAGACTTTTACTACATCGCACCGAACGAAACTTTCGGCATCATCTACGGCGAATACTTTGCCCGCAGCCTGGACGACATCGTCCCCATGCTTGACCCGAATGCAGCGACCCCCTACCGGGGCATGTCGTTGGACGACTTCATAGTCAATGAAGATGGCTTTGTGGTAGAGCGGGATGCTCATGGTACCCCGAATGAGAGGCCCATCAAGGTGCTGGATCCAGCCTCCGGAAACCCAGTCCTGCGCAAGATTGGAGACTCTAACCCCGACTTCAACATGGGCTTCGCCACCAACCTACGCTACAAGAATTTCAACCTGTATGCGCTGGTGCAGTGGCAGAAAGGTGGCGACGTATACAACAACACGCGGCAGTGGATTCTGCGTGAACTCCGTGGTGGTGATGTAGATCAGCGAGGTAAAAAAGTCCAAAAACCGTGGGGTTACTACGCCACGCTCTACAACGTCAATGGTACAAACAACTACTTCGTCGAGGACGGGGGCTATGTGAAGCTACGCGAGGTATCACTCACCTATACGCTGGGCCGCCGGGCGCTGGCCGCCTTTGCACCAGCGCTGCAACAGCTTCGTGTAGGTGTAACCGGACGTAACTTGCTGACCTTCACAGGCTACAAGGGATACGATCCGGAATCGGCTCGCAATGTGGGAGACCCCACAGTTTTTGGTGGCGACAGCTACGGCTATCCGCTGTTCCGCTCCTTTACTGTAACCGTCCAGGTGGTATTATGATTAAGCGCACTGGGGTGCCGGGCTTAGACCCGGCACCCTACTTACACTTTCCAGGCAAACCATCTTGAAAACCAAAACGGCTGAAACGATATGATGAAGCAGCGCTTGCGTTGGATCTTGGCGGTACCTGTACTCACCGCCTTCCTCTGGGGTTGTGCGGATTTGAGTGTAGAGAACCTGAACGAGCCAGACGCCCAACGGGTGCTGGCCACTCCAGAGGACGTCAAGAACATCCTGGCTGGAGGCTTTCTAACGTGGTGGCAAGGAAATCAGGGCTATCCGGGTATGGGTCCGGCTCTGATTACCATGGCTGACCAGACAACCTCCTCCTGGGGTAACTTCGCCATGCAGGACATGTCGTCCGAACCTCGAGTAGCCCTGAACAACAATTCCACCTATCGCTATGCTTCCACGCACCTGGACCCCTGGAAGCGGCTGTATTCAGCCCTTTCCATCGCTAATGACGTGCTGAAGCGACTGAATGAAGGGTTGGTCATCAATAATCAGGCGGAAACCCAAATGGTGCGGACAGCAGCCAAGCTGCTGCAGGGCCTCTGCCTGAGCTCGCTGTCGCTGCTTTACGACCGGGCCTTTATCGTGGACGAGAACACCGACCTGGCGAGCCTGGAGTTTCCTGAAAACTCCAACTATGAAGAGGTTGCGACGGCAGCAGTCGCTGCGCTTACAGAAGCAGCCGAGCTAGCCCAAAGCATGACCGTCCCCTTCCCCGCTAATTACTTCAATGGCTTAGACGATCTAGACGGGGGAAAGGTAGCCCAGCTGGCCCACACCATGATTGCCCGGACGCTCATGCTGTCGGCCCGTACGCCTGGGGAAAACGCCCAGACTAACTGGAATGCCGTGCTAACACATGCGGAGCGGGGCATTTCGGGATGGGATTTCGCACCGGAAGGTGACGACGACCAGTGGTGGGACCTAATTAAGTCTTATATGCAGCGCCCGGGATGGGCCCAGGCCGACTTAGAGCTGATCGGTATGGATCCCAACTTGGTACCTGCCCTCAGAGAGTGGCTGGCTACTCCGTTGCAGAATCGTAGGCCAGATCCATTCGTAAACCTGCTGCAAAACACGTCGCCAGCAGACGCCCGCATCCCGGGAATAGGCGGTCAGACGGCCTACTTTGTCTACGAATCCTCTTCTCCCTTCCGGTCTGAGCGTGGCACCTACCACTTCAGTCGGTGGCGTCATATTCGGGAAGGGCACCTGGACTTCCTTGGGCCTATGCGTTACGCTACCGAGACAGAAAACGACCTGATGATCGCTGAAGCCCTAATCCGAACGGGTGGCAACAACGAACGGGCAGCGCAGCTAATCAATAAAACCCGTGTAAACAACGGCGGGCTTCCCGCACTGACAGGTAACGAATCAGATCGGGAGCTCCTGGAAGCGCTCATGTACGAACGCCGCATCGAAATCGGCTGGACGGCCGCAGGCATTGGCTTCTGCGACCGGCGTCGTTTCGATTATCCAGGACCAGCACACTACGACAACGATCCTTCCAAGCCCGGTATCTTCCAGCACAAACCAGGCACACTGCGCCACTTCCCCGTACCAGGCGCCGAACTGGAAGTATTGCAAAAGCCGATCTACACCTTCGGTGGTGCGGCCGGCGAAATGAAAAAGACGCCCGACTGGAACAACAACCGCGAACTGCTGACCAAATGGGTAAATGCCCTACGTGAGCACCTGAACACGTTCGGGCGTCCGGTTTCGGTGCGTGAATTTCTGTCGATGGTCGACACGCAGTAATCACGCTATCCTTTAGGCAGCCTAAGGAAAGGGGGCTTCACGCCCCCTTTCCTTTTTAGCAAATCATGCACGCTCGACAAATATGCCTGTTCGATTTACCCACTCGTTCGGTGGGACCTAAACTTTCGCGCTTTCAGTTTAACTTCACAAATCCCTAACAGAAGCTGAACAGTACGTGCAATGGGTTGGCCGCTGATATTGATCGGTCTAGTGGTTTGGCTCCCCCCTACCAAGCCGCAGACCGATTCGTTGCGAGCTCTTTACCTTCAGGGCACCTCACTAGCCCGACAAGGCGACTACCAGGAAGCTATCGCCCTACTATATCGCGTCTTTCGACAGGCCCCAGATTACATGGATGCAGCAGGCTACTCGGTTGCTTACTGGCTGGGCAGCGCCTTAAAGAAAGCAGATCGGGAAGACGAGGCCCTCACAGTATGGAGTCGCGGGCTAAGCGCCCTACACCGCAACAACCGTTTCGACCCACTTGCAGCCGATGCGTACATCCATACCGTCTTCGAAGGATCCTATGAAACCCAGTACTTGCAGGCGAGCTGGGCCTATTTAGAATTGCTACGAAGCCTCGATGCACCCTCGCTCAATGCGGAAGCCCGAGAAGTAGTCGACCGTCATATTGCGCAGATGGAATTTCTCTTACCTGCTTCGCTGCACCGCCAAATTCGACCTGACCCGCGCAAACCGGCGGTCTCGGGCATGGGCGAAAAGCTGGTAGTATGGTGGCAGGCTCAGGATCCTGTCATCTCAACCCCCCAGAACGAACGCCTGATCGAACACCTCCGGCGGGTGATTTATGCCGAACAGCACTATACGACCAACCGCCGGCGCTCACGTCTGGATGATCGGGGGATCATTTACGTGCGCCTTGGCCCGCCTCAATTCACTTCCAAGATTCATATGCAGGATCGTGGTATTAACAAAGCCACCATGTCGCCCTATCGAAGCGGCTTAGATTTAAATCCTAATGAGTTCTGGTCGTACCGCCATATTGACCCGATGCTCTATTACTTGTTTGTTGAAAGAGACGGGTACTATCAGATTAGCCTGCCCTCCGACTTAGTCCCAGAAAGCTTGCTACATTCAACTTATTTCCAGTATCGCTGGGCGGCCCTGCTAGAGACCTGGCAGATCATCTATGGACAATTGGCATTGCTGCATCCGGATTTTGTCAAGCAGAACATTGAAGTGGACAACATGATTACAGGGATTACCGGCCAGGGCAACCCGGATAACTTTGTTATGATGCGCCGCATGCATTTCAAACAACAGGAGCAGATCTCAGCCGCCCAACGCGATCGCATTGCCCCGCTTATCTTCTCTTCAGCCACCTATAACGATGTAGAAAGTATGCCCGTGGAGGCACGCGTGGCGCGTTTTCTAGATGAGACCACCGGCGTCACTCGGGTTGAAGTTTTCTGGGGACATAACCCTGTAGCGCTATCCCCGGGAGAACAGGGTCGCCGCATCTTGCGTGAACAGGGCCACGCCGACAGCGGCCACTACTTGATCGATCTGTACGCAATGACCCGCACATCCGACTACCAGCTGGCCGACTTTCAGCGGCAACGCTATACCCTTTTAACCTCCGATCCGACCCTGGCCATCCAGACAGTTACCCTTCAGGGGTCCTCTCCTATCTTTCATATAGCCCTGCAATGGGACGTCTATGCCACCAAGCCTTTAGGCAATGCACAGTACCAGTTAGGGCCTCGTTTCAAAATGGGAACCTTCCGCCTGGATACCCTGCAAGCGCTGCATGCCAATCCGGCACAGCTTGAAATGAGCGATCTGGTGCCTGTGCTACGAGGCGTCTTTCCGGAAAATCCGGACAGCCTGGTCCGCTACCCCTTCTTGGCTATTACCTCAGAGACCAAACTGGGACTTCGTTTTGCAGTCTATCATCTGCAATTTGGCCCGGATGACCGCACCCGTTACACGGTGGAATATGCTATTATTCGTGAAAAAGACGGCCGCGATGAAACCGTTGTGGCCGCACGAACCGCATACACCGGTCAGAGCCGCACCGCTCATGAATACATCGAGGTTGACCTTCAGCAGATTCCGGAGCGCGGACACATTCGGATCCGTGTAACGGTCACAGACCAGCAAAGCGGTCAGCAGGTTACCCGAGCGATCAGCTTTAACCTCATTTCTTGAGTCGGCGCTGCCCACTTCAAAAAAGATACAAAGCAATCCTTTAAGCATGTAACCTCATTGGCTATTCAACTTGCATGATGCCATCAATAATCAGGTTACTTTTGTTCCCACAAGAGAACACCAACTTCCTGACGTCCAGTGCTCAACTCCTGACCCCAACAGAAACCGCATTTGGTCCAACAAATACGCCTGCCGTCCTTTGGACAGAGCCTCGCCTAAAATTCGCCCAAAAGCTGTATTTTAAGCCAAAATTATAATTGACTTACTTGCTTACCTCCTAAAGAATAGCGACGTGAGTTGCAAAAACTTACCGACATGCACTTACACGTATGTATTCAGACAAGACAAATATTTATGAGGTTTTTTTGTTCTCTCTGGTCTATTCCTGCCCTCCCATACCACTAGTATCCCGCTTTGCCAGCAGATACGTGCGTCGAATCCGCCTACCTTCTTCTAAGAGCTCTACCTCCTGCGAATACTCGAAATTGCGCATATCGTCAGGATTAACAAAAATGAACAGAAAAGCAAATTCACCTGTAGGCTTATGTCGAAGTTTGAACCACCCTTCCTGGTCGGTGAGCGTTAGTTCCAACCGCGTACTGCAGGTGGGGTCTCCCAACCTTGTGCATCCATTGCGTCCATAAATCCCCACCGCAATATCAGGGATGGGATCTCCTGAACGGAGCTCCAGTACCTGACCATCTACTTCGATGGTTTTGGATCCCAGCCCCAAAAAATCACAGCCGGCTAGTAGTAATACTAAAATCCCCATCCAGCACCCCGGCCGCCACATAGCTTCAGCATAGAAATTTTGTGATAACACAACACTTCTCTCATGCGAGAAAACCGCTTTCCTTCAGGCATGTTCCAAGCAAAAAAGCGCCCTTTCGATCTTTCGAAAGGGCGCTTTGCCAGTCTTCCTCCTACTGTTCTTCTCACGCCTCTACGCGCTCGGGTTGACTGCGTAGGAAGTCGCGTAGCACGTAGTGCAGAATGCCACCGTTCCGGTAATACGCAACCTCAATGGGCGTGTCGAGCCGCACCAGTACCTCGAAGTGCACCCCCGAGCCGTCCGCCTTCGTCGCCGTAACGGTCAGCGTCTGGCGCGGTTTGACGTCGTTGCTCACCGGAATGTCGTAGACCTCCGAGCCATCCAGCCCCAGCGACTCGGCATTTTCGCCTTCCCGGAACTGGAGCGGAAGCACGCCCATGCCGATCAGGTTCGAGCGGTGGATACGCTCGAAGCTCTCGGCCAACACAGCCCGCACGCCGAGGAGCGCCGTTCCCTTGGCGGCCCAGTCGCGGCTGGAGCCCATGCCGTAATCCTTGCCGCCGATGACGATCAGCGGAATGCCCTGCTCCTTGTAGCGCATGGCCGCATCGTAGATCGGCATGATCTCGCCAGTCGGGAAGTAGCGCGTGATGCCGCCCTCGGTGCCCGGCACAAGCAGGTTCTTAAAGCGAATGTTCGCAAACGTGCCGCGCATCATCACCTCGTGGTTGCCGCGCCGCGAACCGTACGAGTTGAAATCGATGGGCTTGACACCCCGCGCGATCAGATAGCGGCCTGCCGGACTGTCGGGCGGAATGGCTCCTGCTGGCGAAATGTGGTCGGTCGTGGTCGAATCGCCGGCCCGCACCAGCACACGCGCTCCCAGAATCGGCTGGATTTCCGGCACTTCGGGCGTCAGGTTCTCGAAGAACGGCGGTTCCTGGATGTAGGTCGAGTTCGGATCCCATTCGTAGAGCGCGCCGCCCGAAATCCGAATCTGATTCCACATCTCGTTCGAGGTCTCAATGCCCTCGTATTCCTTCCGAAACATTTCGGGCTTGATAACCTCGTTGATCAAATCCAGAATCTCCCGACTGTTGGGCCAGATGTCCCTCAGATACACGTCGTTGCCCGCCGCATCCTTGCCCAGCGGTTCGTTCATCAAATCGATGTTCACCGTGCCAGCCAGCGCATAGGCAATCACCAGCGGTGGCGAGGCCAGGAAGTTGGCCTGCACGAGCGGATGAATGCGTCCCTCAAAGTTTCGGTTGCCCGAAAGCACACCGGCCACCACCAGATTGCCTTCTTTAATCGCACGAGCCACCGGCTCGGGCAGCGGCCCCGAGTTACCGATGCACGTCGTGCATCCATAGCCAACCACGCCAAAGCCCAGCTTTTCGAGGTAGGGAAGCAGTCCCGATTCGATCAGGTAGTCAGTCACCACCTTCGAGCCGGGCGCCAGGCTCGTCTTGACATAGGGCGGGACCTTCAGTCCTTTTTCGACGGCTTTTTTCGCCAGCAGACCGGCCCCCAGCATTACCGAGGGGTTGCTCGTGTTCGTGCAGCTCGTAATGGCGGCAATTACCACGTCGCCATGCCGAAGTGGCACTTCGTTCCCCTGGTCGTCCCGGTAAGTGGCTGTTTGTTCGAACTCCTCCGGTTTACGACCAAAACCCTTGGGTCCGACTGGCGCCGTAAAGGCCGTCTGGAAGGCCTGCTTGAGCGCGGGCACGTCGATGCGGTCCTGCGGCCGCTTGGGGCCGGCCACACTGGGCACCACGGTACCCAGGTCTAACTCAATGACGTCCAGAAACTCCGGATCGGGCGTTGCGTCCGTCCGGAACAGCCCCTGTTCCTTCGTGTAGCGCTCGACCAGATCGATGAGCTCCGGCAGGCGACCAGTGCGCCGCAGGTAATCGAGCGTCTCCTGATCGACCGGGAAAAAGCCCATCGTGGCACCGTACTCGGGCGCCATGTTGGCGATCGTGGCGCGGTCGGGCACCGAAAGCTTGCTCAGGCCTGGTCCAAAAAATTCCACAAAGCGACCAACGACCCCGTACTGACGCAGGATCTGGGTAACGGTCAGCACCAGGTCGGTCGCCGTAGCGCCTTCGGGGAGCTCACCGATCAGCCGAAAGCCAATTACCTCCGGCATGAGCATGTAGATGGGCTGGCCCAGCATGACCGCCTCGGCTTCGATACCACCGACACCCCAACCCAGCACGCCCAGCCCGTTGACCATGGTCGTGTGGCTATCGGTGCCGACCAGGCTGTCGGGATAGGCGACTGGCACGCCGTCATCCTCCGGCCGGCTCCAGACCACCCGCGAGATGTACTCCAGGTTGACCTGGTGGCAGATGCCGCTGGCAGGGGGGACCACAGAGAAGTTTTCAAACGCTTGCTGACCCCAGCGCAGAAACTCATAGCGCTCGCGGTTGCGCTTGAACTCCAGTTCGGCATTGAGGCGCAGCGCTTCCGACGTGCCAAAGTAATCGACCTGTACCGAGTGGTCGATCACCAGATGCACCGGCACCCGGGGATTGATCACGTCAGGATCGCCACCCAGGCGAGCCATGGCCGAACGCATAGCAGCCAGATCCACCACGGCTGGCACCCCCGTAAAGTCCTGTAGCAATACCCGCGCCGGCATAAACGGGATTTCTTCGGCGGCTGGTGATTTCGGATTATAGCGCGCCAGTCGCTCCACATCTTCCTGCGTTACCAGATAGCCGTCGCAGGTGCGCAGCAACCCTTCCAACAGCACCTTGATCGAAAACGGCAGGCGATCCAGTCCCGAGAAGCCCAGCTTTTCCAGCCGATCGAGTCGGTAGATGTAGGCAGTGCCGTGTCCGGTATCGAACGTGTCGCGCGTGCCCAGTAGATCCTGAGGTTTTTCCGAAGCCTGACTCATGTGACCCTCTCCGATTGATTCCGTTACCTGTTGTGGTTGTCACCGGCCCTCGCCACCACCCTACCCACGCCGGTCTGAAGGGAAAAAATGTACGGTGGAGGCCGGCTTTTTGTTTTCAGAAAGCAAAGAGCCTGCCGGGCAGGGTCATGAAAAACCCGCAAACGAACGTAATACAGCGAGTGGGAACACCGGGCGAATTCTCCGATGCCGGAACTGCAGCGCCAGAATGCTCGTTGACTGAGCGGTTGCGCAAGCAGGCAACGTGGGGACATAGCTCAGTTGGTAGAGCGCTGCGATCGCACCGCAGAGGTCAGGGGTTCGAATCCCCTTGTCTCCACCATACGTTAGCCGCAAGTTCCCAGAGTAAGGGATTGCGGCTATTTTTTTAGGCCAAGTGCAGATTTGCCTACGCCTATCGCTCGCCTTGGGCGTCAGGTTTCTTTCCATCGCTTGTTACAGCTCCAGCAATTCACTGAGCTGCGGCAGGTCCCTTGTGGACGAGTTGTTCCTGAAGGGCCTTCATGCTGATGGAGACGAGCACTTGCACTTCCGCGCAGCATGCTGGAATCGGGTAGCCGAACGTCTTGCCCGTATCGGTTCCGGCCTCAATCACTGCAGGCAGGCCTTCGGCGATCGCTCAAGCGACCGTTTTGGCCATCTGGCGCTGGTCGATCCGCCCTCAAAACCGGGTTGCTGCTCCAGACGGGCCAGCAGCGCCTGTACAGGCACGCGGCGCATCGGCTTGTAACAGCAAAGCCCGCACCGCGGAAGGTGCGGGCCTGGTGGCGTGCCCGGGAGGATTCGAACCCCCGACCTTCTGATCCGTAGTCAGACGCTCTATCCAGCTGAGCTACGGGCACGCATGCTGTGGTTGGCTAAGATAAGCGTACGGCGCTTTGGACGCAAGCACCAACCTTGGAGAGCAGTTGCTTATACGCTGGCCGTTTTTTCGGGTTCATTGGTGCCAATCGGAAATCCTTTGAAGGATTTCAGAAAATAGAAGTGATGCGTAGGGCCATGGCCGCTGCCGATAGGCAGTGCGTGGCGGATTGCCTCGGTCACGTACTGTTTGGCGCGGCGCACGGACTCGACCAGCGAAAATCCTCGGGCCAGGTTAGCGGCAATGGCGGAAGCGTAGGTGCAGCCAGTCCCGTGCGTGTGGGGCGTGTCGATCCGGGGCGCGCGGAATTCCTCAAAGCGCTCGCCATCGAAGAGCACATCGACCGCCTCGGCTTCACGGCGCAGGTGCCCGCCCTTCACCAGCACGGCCTGTGGCCCCATAGCCTTGATGCGCCGGGCCGCTTCGCGCAGATCCTCGATCGTTTCGATCTTCAGGCCGGTCAGGTGGGCAGCCTCGTGCGCGTTGGGCGTTACCAGCGTGGCCAGCGGCAGCAGCGCCTCGCGCAACGTGGCCACGGCCTCGGACTTCAAGAGCGGATAGCCGCTTTTGGAGATCATCACCGGATCGACCACAAGCGGCCGCATCTGCCATTGCTCGGCCTTGCGGGCTACCAGCTCGATAATGGCCGCTGACGAAAGCATGCCCGTTTTGACGGCTGCCACCGGCAGGTCTTCAAAAACTGCATCGATCTGCGCTTCGATCAGTTTCAGCGGCAGCTCGAAGGCGGCCGTCACAGCCCGCGTGTTCTGCGCCGTTACGGCCGTAATAACCGAAGCGGCAAAAACGCCGTTGGCCTGCATCGCCTTGATGTCGGCCTGGATGCCGGCGCCCCCGCCCGAGTCGCTACCGGCAATGGTCAGGGCAACCGGTGGAATCTGCTGGGTCATGGCCATTTACCGGGTTGTCGTGCGTTTTCGATATGTTCTACAAACTGCCGAACGGCCACTGCAGGATCCGAGGCATCCAGGATAGCCGAAACTACGGCCACGCCGTGGGCGCCCTGCTGCAGACAGGCCGACACGCGCTCAGGCGTAATGCCACCCAACGCCAGCACGGGAATGGTGAGGGTGCGGCAGACGGTTGCCAGCGTTTTTAGCCCGACCGCCAACGCATTGGGCTTACTCGGCGTAGGAAAAATTGGGCTAAATAACACGTAATCCGCCCCTTCTTCGGCGGCCCGGCCGGCCGCGTCCACATCGTGCGCCGAGTAGCCCAGCAATGCCTCAGGGCCGAGCCGCTGCCGCGCTTCGGCCACCGAAGGGCCTCGTCGCCCGACGTGCAATCCCAATCCCAGACGCTGCGCTACATCCAGGTGCGTATTGACCGAGAGCAGCAGCTTCGGATTTTCGGCTTTCAGGATCGGGATCAGTGTCTCGGCCGCCCGGGCAAACCTGTAAGCATCAACCCGGTGATCCCGGAGCTGTACCCAAGGCACGCCAGCGGCCACCGCCCGGCACACTATGCCTGCTCGATACGGCTCGGTGAAACGATCGGCGATCAGCAGCAGACGTGGCAGGGACGGCTTCATGCGTTTTTAGTGTCCGACGCGCCCCTCCATCGGTGAGGAGGGCCGTGCGTAGAAGCGCCGCGGCATGCGCCCGGCCTTGAAGGCCAGGCGGCCGGCCTCGACTGCATGGCGGACGGCCCGGGCCATCCGCACCGGATGCTCCGCCTGCGAGACGGCCGAGTTGACCAGCACGCCGTCGTAGCCCAGCTCCATGGCCATTGCTGCATCACTAGCTGTCCCGATCCCAGCATCCACAATCAGCGGCACGTCGTCGATCATCTCCCGGATCAGGTGTAAGTTATAGGGGTTGACCAACCCCATACCGCTGCCGATTGGGGAGGCCAGCGGCATGACAGCCGCACAGCCCAGATCAGCCAGCTTACGGCAGGTGATCGGATCATCGTTCGTGTAGGCCAGCACCACGAAGCCATCGTTGATCAACGCGCGGGCGGCTTTCAGAAGTTGCTCCACATCGGGCAGCAGCGTCTCGTCGTCGCCGATAACCTCCAGCTTGATCAGGTTCGTTTCAAGCGCCTCGCGCGCCAGCTGGGCCACCAGTATAGCTTCGCGGGCTGTGTAGCACCCGGCTGTGTTAGGCAGCACCCGATAGCCATGTCGTTCGAGCAGCGCCAGCAGGCTTTCTTCGGAGCGATCCTTCAGATTGATGCGTCGGATAGCCACCGTCACCAGCTCAGCACCGGCTGCTTCCAGCGCATCGAGCATGGTCTGCACGTTCGGATAGCCGCTCGATCCCATCAGCAGCCGCGTGTGCAGTTCCAGCGGCCCAATGCGCAGCGGCTCCTCGTCCACCTGCACCTGCCAACCCTTGCCGTCAACTACGTGCATGCTCATATGCATTGCGATGGATGTTCACCCGCCCTGGCGAGCCGTTACCACTTCCACGCGATCGCCTGCCTGGAGTTGAAGTTCCGGCCATTGCGAACGGCGTACGACCTCCTCGTTCACCGCCACGGCAATACCACGTGCCGTTTCCGGATCGATCTCCAGCTGGCGCAACAGTTTGGCCACGGTGGTCCCGGCAGGCACCTCATAGGGTTCACCGTTCAACACAATTGCCAGGGTCTGCGTTGTTTCGGCCATTGGTTTTTTAGGAAGGGGTCGAAGCCGTCAGGAATCGCTCAGGTGAAAACGGAGCCAGCCACGGGGAAGTTTCTCCGGTGAGGATCAGGTGGGCCACTTCCTGCGCCGTGATGGGCGTCAGTAAGATGCCATGGCGGTAGTGTCCGGTGGCCAGTACAATGCCGGGCGCGCCGTAGCCCAGAATAGGCCGATTGTCGCGCGTGCCTGGACGCAGCCCAGCACCGATCTCCTGCACCGGCAGATCGTAAATGCCAGGCACGATCTCCCAGGCACCTTCGAGCAGCTTATAGAGCCCTCCGGCTGTCACGCGCGTGTCGAAACCCATTTCTTCCACGGTAGCCCCCACAATCAGGCGGCCGTCGCTTTTGGGCACCAGGTACGCATCAGGACCGCGCACTACATACCGCAGGCCAAACGGCGGCTCCATCGTAAGGAGAATCACCTGGCCTTTGATGGGACGCATGGGTGGCTTCCAGCCCAATCCTTCGATCTGTCCGGACCAGGCGCCGGCAGCAATCACCACCGTCTCGGCTTCGATCCGCTCACCCGCAGCCGTACGCACCGCCGGCCGCTTCTCGTCGGGCTCGACGGACACGACGGCCACCTGCTCGCAAATCTCACCGCCGGCTTTCTCCAGTGCCATCCGCAGCGCCTCGAGCAGCCGCCGGTTATCCACCTGATAGGTCTCCGGCGCATGAATGACACCCGCCAGCCGAGGTGCCAAGAACGGCTCCAACTCCAGCGCTTCGTCGCCTGTGAGCCACTCGACGTTCAGGCCCTGTTCTTTCGCAAAGCGATAAATGCGGCGGTAAGCTTCAGCGCTGTCGCGATCGGGCGCGACCATGAGCGCCCCTTCTGTGCGCAGGTCCACTGAAACGCCACTGGCCGCTTCGAGCGCCTGCGCATAATCCGGCCAACGCTGCAGACTCTCTTTGCTGAACTGGTACAGCTCGGGTTCTTCGAACTGAATCTCGGCGTCAGGTGCCAGCATCCCGGCCGACACCCACGAAGCGGCGCGCCCGACCCGATCCCGCTCGAGCAGCAGCACCTGCTTGCCGGCACGGGCCAGCTCCCAAGCCAGCGCCAGCCCAATCACGCCGCCGCCCACAATGCAAACCGGCCGTGTGCTCATGGCGTTACGGTATGGTTTTGCAGACTGAGGACACCTTAAAGCTAAAACGTTCCCTTTGAGAAGAGTTCGGCTGCTTTGAGAAACTCATGCAACCTTCACCTCGGATTGCCATCGTTGGGGCCGGTCTGGCCGGCGCTTGCGCGGCGTTCGCATTGCACCGACACGCTCATGTAGAGGTTTTCGAGGCCTCCGAGGCGGCCGACCAGGCCTTTCGGGCGGCCGGTTGGTTGTTTCACCCGCTGATGACGCGCCGGGCGCGCCCCAACTGGCATCACGATGCAGCGCTGGAAGCGCTGGAGCAACTGCTGGCCGCCGTGGGCGACCGGGTGCCCGTCCGACGTGGGCTGCTGCGCGTGGCCTTTTCTGAAAAGCAGGCCCAAGACTTCCAGGAGGCCGCCCGCACTTATCCGCACTTCGTGCAATGGCTGGCGCCCGAGGCAGCGGCCGAACGTTTCCCCCAGGTGCGGTCGCCTTACGGTGCGCTCTGGATTCCGCAGGGCGGCGCCATCTCGGCCGCACAGCTTATCGAAGTATTGCTGGAGCAAAGCAGGGTGCATCTGCACCGACCGGTCCGCATCGTGGACTGGGAAGAGGCGCCTGAGGGCGTGCGCCTGCATACCGACCGTGGCACGGCGCACCGGTTCGATTATGCCATTTTCGCGCTCGGCTACGGCTATCAAGCTCATCCCGAACTGGCCCGCCTACCATTTCAAGCCATCAAGGGACAGGTGATCTGCCTGAGGCGCCCTCCTTCGCTCAATACCCTTCCCCTGGTACTGGCCAATGTGCACCTGGCGCCCTACGGCGATCAGATTTTTGTGGGGAGTACCTACGAACCAGCGTTTACGGACCTGGCGCCTTCCGAAGCGCAGACGCACTGGCTTCTGGAAGAAGCTGCCCGCTGGGTGCCAGCGCTTTCCCAAAGTACCGTCGTGGCGGCGCTGACGGGCCTGCGCGTGATCCGTCCGCACCAGCCACTCCCGGTGCTCAGCCCGCTTTGGGGCCGACGGCGCCTCTGGCTGTTTTCGGCGCTGGGCTCGCGGGGGCTGCTCTATGCACCGTTGTTAGCCTCCTGGCTGCCGGAAGTGCTTGAGCATCCGGAACGTCTGCCTGAAGCGGTACGTCTGGCATGAAGTCTCCCCTGGAAGCGCCTTCCTTCATAACAGATTTTTAAAAAAGCGCTTCCAAAGAATCGTTTTTATCTTCCCGTGCGTATTATGTTTGTGCCTATCTTCAAGACCTAAAACCAAAACCGAAAAAAACCATGGCAGAAGTTACCATTTCGCGTATCGCCGAATTACTGGGCGACGAGGCCGAGTACCTGCTGGAACATAAGTGTACCACGATCCCCAAAGAGCTACTGCACCTGCCGGGTCCGGACTTTGTCGATCGCGTCTGGAAGGACTCGGACCGCAACCCACGGGTGTTGCGTGCCATGCAGGAACTGTTCAACACGGGACGGCTGGCCGGAACGGGCTACCTTTCCATCCTGCCGGTCGACCAGGGCATCGAGCACAGCGCCGGCGCCAGCTTTGCGCCAAACCCAATCTACTTCGATCCGGAGAACATCGTCAAACTGGCCATCGAGGGCGGCTGCAACGCGGTGGCCACGACCTTTGGGGTCCTGGGCGCCGTCGCCCGCAAGTATGCCCACAAGATCCCGTTCATTCTTAAGCTCAATCATAACGAACTGCTCTCCTACCCGAACGCTTACGACCAGGTGCTGTTTGCCCGCGTCAAGGATGCCTGGAACATGGGCTGCGTGGGTGTAGGCGCCACCGTCTACTGGGGCTCACCAGAGTCGCGGCGCCAGCTGCAGGAAATTAGCGAAGCGTTCTCCTATGCCCACGAACTGGGCATGGTGACGATCTTGTGGTGCTACCTTCGCAATAACGCTTTCAAAGTCAACGGCGTCAACCATGAGACGGCCGCCGATCTGACGGGCCAGGCCAATCATCTGGGTGTGACAATCGAGGCCGACATCATCAAGCAGAAGCTGCCCACCCATAACGGGGGCTACAAGGCGCTCAATACGGGTAGCAGCAGCTACGGCAAACTGGACCCGCGCATCTACACGGAGCTGGCCACCGACCATCCGATTGACTTGACCCGCTACCAGGTAGCCAACTGCTACATGGGACGCTGCGGCCTGATCAACTCGGGCGGAGCTTCGAAAGGCAAAGACGACCTGCGGGATGCCGTGCGTACAGCCGTCATCAACAAACGGGCCGGCGGCATGGGCCTCATCTCTGGCCGGAAGGCGTTCCAGCGTCCCATGAAGGAAGGCGCCGAGCTGTTGCATGCTATTCAGGACGTGTACCTGAACCCGGAGGTTACGATTGCCTGAGCAACTTTGCCTTTTCTGTTAAAATGGCCCGGATGAAACTGCATCCGGGCTTTTGTTTTTTTGCATCTTTGGAAGCCCATCCGGCGTACCGTTTTCAAAACAGACCACTACCGATGGCCCTGCCAAGCATAACGCCCGCCGACGCATCGGCCACGTATCCTGATTGGGTACGCGAACTGGCTCGCCGCTACTTCACGAAAACGGTCAACCAATTCATTCTGCATGGCAATGTGCGGGATTTGGTCCCGCTGGTCGAGGCCGGTCAGGTGCGTTACGTACCGCTGCGGGATTTTTTGCGAGATGATCTGTTTGCGCCACGTGATCTGGTGCTCTTCTACGACCGCTCGGCCGGGCTGCAGTTTGCCCGCCCGGAAATGCGTCAGGATTTTCTCCGGGCGCTGGAAGGTTTCGACCACCTGCACGGTACCGGCTATGCGCGCCAACTTCCCAGGGATCCGGTACGCGTCTTTTCACTGCTCGAGCGCTACTTCCGCCTGCGCCTGTCCGAGGGCCAACGCGTCGCCTGCGTGATCGACTATGCCGAGACGATCGTTCCGATGGCCGAAGGCGCCTTCTACAGCAGCGAAGACCGCGATGCGCTGGTGTTTCTGCTCAAATGGTCCCACGATCCACTGTTCCTGAAAAGTGACTTTACCCTCTGTCTGCTTACCGAAAACCTGACCGATCTGCACCGCCACCTTGTTCAGAATCCCTACACGGCAGCCATTCGGATTCCGCTGCCGGACGAAACCGAGCGGCGACGGTTTATCGAGACCTACCTGGGTGATCAGCGCGAGACCTTCCGGGCGCGTTCCGAGATGTCGCCCGCCGTGCTGGCCCACCACACGGCTGGACTGAACCTGGTACAACTACGGACCATCCTCGCCGATGTGCTGGAAAACCACACCCGGCTGACTTTCGAGCGCCTATCGGCCACGAAAAAGACATTCATTGAAGCCGAAGCCTATGGCCTGCTGGAATTCATCGAAACCAACTATAACCTGGACATGGTAGCAGGGCACCGGCAGGCCAAAGCACTACTCCGGGCGGCTGCCGAAGCGTTGCGACAGGGACGCCACGACGTGCTCCCTATGGGCTACCTGGTGACCGGCCCGGTCGGCACCGGCAAGACGTTCCTGATCACCTGTTTCGCCGGCGAGATTGGCATCCCTATGGTCCGCCTCAAAAACTTTCGCTCCCAGTGGCAGGGCGTGACCGAGGGCAACCTGGAAAAAATCCTAAACCTGCTGGAAGCCATGACCCCGGTGGCCGTCATGATCGACGAAGCCGATGCAGCTTTGGGCCATCGGGAAGCTGAGGGCGACTCGGGCGTCTCAAAGCGCGTGTTTGCCCAGATTGCTTCGTTCATGAGCAACCCGGCCCACCGAGGGCGCATCTTGTTCTTTCTACTGACGGCTCGCCCCGACCTGATGCCCGTCGATTTGAAACGCCAGGGACGCGCTGAAGAGCACATCGCGCTGTTTTACCCCAGCACGCAAGAAGAGCGGGACGAATTGCTTCAGGTAATGCTCCGGCGGACAGGTATCGGGCTATCGCTGGAGGAGGTGCCGGACGTCCTGCGTAACGGCGAACGGTCATTCAGCGGCGCTGAACTGGAAGCATTGCTAATCCGTGCGAAATTTCGGGCGGCCGCCCAGGGGCTGGAACGCGTGACACCGGCACTGCTCCAGGAGGTGGTGGACGACTTCTTACCGCCCACCTACCCCCTGGAAATCGAACTCCAGACCCTGGTCGCAGCGCTAGAATGCACCAGCCGCACAATGCTTCCCGAATCGCTGCGCAACATGGACCGGGAAACCATGGTTGCCCGCGTGGAGACGCTCAAACAACTGCTGCAGACGCGCTGATTGCTATTGCGCCTCATTACCGTCGGCAGCCGCCTCTTTTTTCCGGCCTCGGCGGCGACGCGTCGTCTGCACAGGCTCTACCTGCTCACCCAACAGCTTCAGATACAAGTCGTAGCTGATGAGCACCGCGTAGGGTTCGTTGTTCTTCTGAATCAGAATACCCCGCTCAATATTTTTGGCATGCTCCACCAGCTCGGACGTCTTCGAACGCAGTTCTGTAATCGTGGCAACAGCATCAATTCCTTTTGTACTATACATGGCATACTCCTATTGATTTGTTTAAGCAAAGAAGGCATAATGATAACGAGTCATACCTCCAAAAGTTTCACATCAAATTATTACCTTTGGCGAGAACACCAAACTGCATAATTTTACGAAGGCAAAAAAATGCTTCTGCTCATTGTTTTTTGAGCCTACTTCAAGCGCGCCCGGATTTTTTCGCTGCTATGGCAAAAAGGAAGTGCGGACGTTATATTTAGGACCAACAGTGTTCACGGACCGTCTAGACCGATGGAACCACGCCTTTTGTTTCGCCCGCTGTTTTTGGTCGGCCTTCTATTGGTAACGCTTCCAGCTGATCTCAACGCGCAACAGCCTCCCCAGCAACAGGCCACCCGGCGCGATGACATTCCGAGCGTAACCCGGACCTATGCGATCACCAACGCCCGCATTGTGGTAGCGCCGGGACAGGAAATTTCCCGGGGCACGGTTGTGCTCCGTAACGGCGTAATCGAAGCGGTTGGGCCGGATGTGCTGGTGCCCACCGACGCCTGGGTTCTGGAAGGCGACTCGCTGGTAGTCTACGCCGGCTTTATTGACGGTCTTTCGCACGTAGGTGTACCAGCTCCACGGCAGGAAGAAAATCGGGAGGAACAGCGCCGCCGGGTGCAGAATCCCGGTGATCCGCCCTCCGAACTGGCTGGGCTGACGCCGGAGCGCGATGTGCGCACGTTGCTGAAGCCCGACGACGCTTCTATTGAAAAACTGCGTCGCGTGGGTTTCACCATGGCTCATGTTGTGCCCCGTGGCCGCATGCTACCAGGCCAGGGCGCCTTGATTTTTCTACGCGGTCAGACCCCAGCCGAAATGGTCTACCGCGGCGAGGTTTCGCTATTCGCCCAGCTTGAGCCTGCCCAAGGTGTCTATCCAGCCACCGACATGGCTGTGCTGGCCCGCTTCCGCCAGCTCTACCGCGAAGCGGTCCGCCGCCGGCAACATGCAACGCTTTACGCCAGCGATCCGCGCGGCCTGGAGCCCCCCTCCTACGATCCCATCCACGCAGCCTTCTTCCCCGTGCTGGAAAAACGCCAGCCGGTCTTCTTTTACACCGAAGACGCTCTGGACATTCACCGGGTGCTGACCCTGCAACAGCAACTCGACTTTCCGCTCCGGCTGGCCGGACTCTCCCAAAGCTTCGACGTACTGGAAAAATTAAAACAGGCAGATATCCCACTATTTCTGACTTTAGATCTGCCTGAACCACCCAAGGACACCAGCAAAACAACCGGTAAACTTTCAGACGATTCGCTGGCTGCCCGCTACAATAAGTATTTTCGCGTATCCGACTACCATGATGTGCCGTCTGAAATCGACAATCTGAAAGCGCGTCAGGCCAAAGAGCGCATCAAATACTACGAAACAGCTGCGCGTCTGCATAAAGCCGGCCTGCGCTTTGGCTTCAGCACGCGCGACGCTGATCCCGACAAAATTTTGAACAACCTGCGCACTCTGATCAAATACGGATTGCCCGAAGAAGCAGCGCTGGCAGCATTGACCATCGACGCAGCCCGCTTGCTCGGGATCGATCGCGCCACCGGCACGGTCGAAGCCGGCAAGCTGGCCAATCTGGTCGTAACGACCGGCCCGCTCTTCGATGAAAAGACGCGCATCCGCTATGTATTCGTGGCGGGCGAGTTGTTCGAGATCAAGGAACCAGCTCAGCGTCCACGCGCACGGGAAGAAGAAGCCACCCCCGCCCGCGCCGACGGCACCTGGTCCTGCACGGTGGATTCGCCGGAAGGCCCCATCGACTCGACGCTACGCATCACGGGGCAATCCGGCACCCTCTCCAGCAGCGCCGTCCCCCAGCAACTGCCTCTGGAAAACCTGACGCTCGGCGGCACGCAACTTTCCTTCAGCGTCATGACCAACGCCTATGGCCGCATCGAGGCGCGCCTGACGCTCAGCGGCAACGCGGCCGAAGGTACGATCGACGTGCCCGGCGTTGGCGCCCTACCCATGCGCTGCACCCGTACCTCCGGACCTGAAAGCTAACCCTGCCTGTGCTATGTTTCGCGCGCATCTGTTTGCCTGCTGTCTGCTGCTGGTCCTGGCAACAGCCACCTACGCCCAGCGGAAAGGCGATCTGTTTATCCGTAACGGCACGGTACTGACCGTCACCAACGGCACGCTGCAAAACACAGACATTCTGATCCGAAACGGCAAGATTGTGGCCATCGGACAAAATCTAAAAGTGCCCGAAGGGGTCGAGGTAATCGATGCGACCGGCCTATACGTGATGCCGGGCATCATCGACGCCCACTCGCATATCGCCATTTCCAACGTAAACGAGGCTACCAACCCAGTAACGGCCGAAGTCAGCGTGGGCGACGTGCTGGATCCTTATGACATCCGCATCTACCGGGCACTGGCCGGTGGCGTAACTATTTCCCACGTCATGCACGGCTCGGCCAACGTCATCGGCGGTCAGAACGAGACAATCAAGCATCGCTACGGCGAGACCGATCCAGACGCCCTCCGCATGGAAGGCGCTCCCCGGACCATCAAGTTTGCCCTGGGTGAAAATCCCACCCGCGTGCATGGTCGCGGCTATAACGTCCCGCCCATTTCCCGCATGGGCGTGGAGTTCATCATTCGGGACGCCTTCCACCAGGCCCAGCGCTATAGGGAAGCCTGGGATCGCTACGAGCAGGAGCGCAAACGCAACCCACGCGCCGTACCCCCACCCTACAACGAGCGCCTGGAGGTGCTGGCTGACATCCTCCGGGGTAACATCCTCATTCACTGCCATTCCTATCGCGCCGACGAAATCCTCATGCTAATGCGCGTACTGAAGGACTTTGGCATCCGACGCGTGGTCTTCCAGCACGCCAACGAAGCCTTCAAGGTAGCACCCGAGCTGGCTGCCTTTGGTGCCATGGCCTCGGTCTTTTCGGACTGGTGGGCCTACAAGTTCGAAGTGTATTACTCCACCGCTTACAATGCGGCCATCCTGACCCGTAACGGCGTGATCACCTCGATCAATTCGGACTCGCCGGAACTAAACCGGCATCTGTACCACGAAGCGGCCAAGGCCATGAAATACGGCGGGCTGACCGAAGAGGAGGCGCTGGCGCTTATCACAATCAATCCGGCTCGCCAGCTGGGCATCGAAGATCGCGTCGGCTCCATCGAAGTGGGCAAAGATGCCGATCTGGCCATCTTTAGCGCCCATCCGCTTTCGATCTACGCAGTCTGCAAGAAAACCATCGTAGATGGGATCGTCCGGTTTGACGCGGATCGCGACCCTGACGACATGCGGCTCTACGTGGATCCTGAGCGTCCCGTGGAGCTGGCCGTCCGCTGGAGCGACCATCAGCACGGCCATCGCTGCCTGGAAGGCGTTGATCTGATCAATTTTCTCACCGAAACGCTACAGTCCGAGTGGCAATGAAACGCTTGTTTTTGCTCTGGATCATCGGCTGGTTGCTGAATCTGCCGGCCGCGCAGGCTACCGACGTACCGAAAGCCCGTCGGGGTGTCTTCGCCCTGACAAATGCCCGCATTGTCACCGTCACACAGGGCATCATCGAGCGCGGCACCCTGATCATCCGTGAAGACCGCATCGTGGCCATCGGAACGGACGTCGAAATCCCACCTGATGCGGAAGTCATCGACTGCACCGGGTTGGAGATTTATCCCGGCTTCATCGACAGTGGCACGCACCTGGGACTCATCGAGGTCGGCTCGCTGCCAGAGACGAATGATTACCGTGAGCTGGGCGACCTGACGCCCCAAGTAGATGCGCTGACGGCCGTCAACCCGAACTCGGTGCTCATTCCTGTCAACCGAGTCAATGGCGTTACTACTGTCATTACTGAACCCGAAGGCGGCCTGCTGCCAGGCAAGGCTGCCCTGATCAACCTGTTCGGTTACACCCCCGAGCAGATGCACGTGGGCGGCGTGCGCCTGATGGTGCTCGACTTTCCCTCAAAAGGACGGCGCGGCTCCTGGGATCGGCGCAAGCCGGAAGACATCGAAAAAGCCTTCCGTGAGGCGATGGACAAGCTGAACGAAGTCTGGGACCGCGCCGAACGCTACGCCCGGATCGACTCGGCCTACCAGGCCAACCCCGAAAAGAATCCAAAGCCGCTTTACGTGCCGGAAATGCAGGCACTGCTGCCGGTCATCCGGAAGGAAATGCCCCTGATGATCAAGGTGGACCTGGCTCCTGACATTCTGGAGGCGATCGAATGGGTCAAAAAACGCGGTCTGAAGCGCGTCATCTTCAGCGGAGTGGCTGAAGGTTGGCGCGTGGCCGACAAGATCGCCGAAGCAGGCATTCCCTGCCTGGTCGGTCCTGTGCTCTCCCTGCCCACCCGCGAATCCGACCGCTACGACAAAGCCTACGCCAATGCGGGTCTGCTGCATGCGGCCGGTGTCAAGATTGCCATTCGCACGGGCGAGGCCGAAAACGTGCGCAACCTGCCCTACCATGCCGGCTTTGCCGCCGTCTACGGACTGGGTCGCGAGGCCGCACTTCGCGCCGTCACCCTCAACCCGGCCGAAATCTTTGGTGTGGACGATCTGATCGGCTCCCTGGAAGTGGGCAAAAAAGCCAACCTGTTCGTGGCCGATGGGGATCCGTTTGAACCGAAGACGCAGGTGCGGTACGTGTTTATCGACGGGTATCTGATTCCGATGGACAATCGCCAGCTACGGCTCTATCAAGAATTCCTCCATCGGCAGCCGGGCCTCGAACTACACCCAGCTACCCACTGACAAATGGTGCTTAGAGCACAACCGACGATCACGCCTGCCCTCACAACAGGTGAAAGACCGCATACACCAGCAGGCCCACCAGCCCGGCACTGATCGTCAGAAACCGGATGGCTTGATCAATACGGTACCGCATAACTCCCTGTTTTTTAATCACACATGGCAGAGCAAGGTGGGGCAAGGAATATACCGAGGTCGCCATGAAATTTCATCGGCTCAAAAGGCAACAAAAGCGCTTCTGTTTTGCGCTTATGGCGCATCTGTTACCATTTGATTTGCCCAGAGGTAACATGGGGTTCCAAATTACCCATTCTTTTCGTGTAAAGAAAAACACGTGGCCCTGGTCGCTTGCCCTGCTTTTGCTGGTTTACGGAGCCCGGGCGCAGATAGGCGAGGTCCCCCAGCCCTACCGGGCCTATCACGGGTTGGTTGTCTCAGCCCGTCCGGAGGCCTCCGAGGCCGGTCTGGAAATGCTCCGACGCGGCGGCAACGCCATCGACGCAGCGGTGGCCACCGGCTTTGCACTGGCCGTCGTACACCCCGTGGCTGGTAACATCGGTGGGGGTGGCTTCATGGTGATCCGCTTTGCCGACGGCCGCACCACCACGATCGACTTCCGCGAAAAGGCTCCGCAGGCAGCCACCCGCGACATGTTCCTGGACGAAAACGGTCGGTTCGTGCCGGAACGCAGCCAGCAGGGCTACCTGGCCGCCGGCGTGCCCGGCTCGGTGGCCGGACTGCTGCTGGCCCACGAAAAGTACGGCCGCCTCTCCCGCGCCGAAGTGCTGGAACCGGCCATCCGCCTGGCCGAAGAGGGCTTCCGCCTCACCCGCGAGCAGGCCGCCCGCTTCAACGCCTTCCGTGAAGCCTTCTCGTGCTATCCCTCCACCCGGAAGTACTTCGTAAAAGACACGCCTTTCCGGGAAGGCGAGCGGTTCGTGCAGAAAGACCTTGCACGCACACTTCGACGCATTCAGCAGTACGGCGCCTACGATTTCTACCGGGGCGAGACGGCCGATCTGATCGTGGCCGAAATGCAGCGGGGTGGTGGCCTGATCACGCACGAAGACCTGGCGTCCTACCGGGCCATCGAACGCCCACCGGTCGTCGGTACCTATCGGGGGTACCGGATCATTTCGATGGGGCCGCCATCTTCCGGTGGGATCGGCCTGATCCAGCTTCTCAACGCCGTCGAGCCTTACAACATCGCGGAGATGGGCTTCGGCAGCAGCGCCACCATCCACCTATTGGCCGAGGCCATGCGTCGCGTTTACGCCGACCGTGCGCAGTGGCTGGGCGATCCCGACTTTGTAAAGATCCCCCTGCAGGGACTAATCAGCAAGGAATACATGCGCCGGCGTATGGCTAGCTTCAACCCTTACCGCGCCGATACCAGCCAGCGCATCACGCACGGCGACCCGTGGGCCTTCGAGTCGCAGGAAACCACGCACTATTCGGTGGTCGACGACGAGGGCAACGCGGTCAGTGTGACCACCACGCTCAACGGCGCCTACGGCTCGCTCGTGGTGGTTGATGGCGCCGGATTTTTCCTGAACAATGAAATGGACGACTTCAGCGCCGCGCCTGGCGTGCCCAACATGTTCGGGCTGGTGGGTTCCGAGGCCAACGCCATCGCGCCGGGCAAGCGCATGCTCTCGTCCATGACACCCACCATTGTTGAGGATCCGGAAGGAAGGCTCTTTCTGGTGCTGGGCACGCCCGGAGGCTCGACCATCATCACAACGGTCTTCCAACTCTTGCTGAACGTGATCGATCACGGGATGAACATCCAGCAGGCCGTGCTGGCCCCGCGCATTCATCACCAGTGGCTGCCCGATGTGCTTTATTACGAACGTCGAGGTCTGCCGCGTGACGTGGTTGAAAACCTGGAGCGACGCGGTTGGAAGGTCGTTGAACGCGATGGCACCAGCGGACAGGCACACGCCATTCAGGTCGTCTACGGGCCGGACGAGCTGGCCCCGCTGCCTGGCATGATTCGCGTCTATCTGGCTGGCACCGACCCGCGCGGCGAAGGCGGCGCGGCCGGCTACTGAGCTACCACTCGTTCTCCTCTTTGGTCACGCCCATCTCAACGGGCACCGGATAGTCGGCCGTGAAGCAGGCGTTGCAATAGTCCAGCCCATTGGGATGAGCCGAACGAACGGCCTGCATCAGGCCCTCAACCGAAAGATAGGCCAGCGAATCTACCCCCAGCCACTGGCGCATTTCTTCTATGCTGGCAAACTTATTGGCCAGCAACTCCTCGGCGCTTGGGAAGTCCATCCCATAGAAGCACGGGCTGATCACCGGAGGCGAGGCGATCCGAAGATGCACCTCCCGCGCACCGGCCTGACGGATCATGTTCACCAGAAACCGCGAAGTTGTGCCGCGCACGATGGAATCGTCCACCACGACGACAATGCGATCGCGCAGCACCCCATCCACTGTATTGAATTTGCACCGAACGCGCATTTCGCGCCGGTCCTGACCCGGGGCAATGAAGGTGCGTCCGACATAGTGATTACGGATCAGGCCGATTTCATAGCGGCAGCGGTAGCCCAGTTTCTGACACTCGGTGGTGTAGCCCAGCGCGATCGTATTAGAGGAGTCGGGAACCGAGATCACGATCGGCGGCTTTTCGTCCGGCCCAACTTCCGGCACCGGCGCCTCGTGTGCGAGCTGCTTACCCAGCTTGCGCCGCACCTTATCGACCATCTCGCCAAAGACTTTCGAATCGGGCCGGGCAAAGTAAACGTACTCGAAAATGCACTGGCTGATGCGATAGCGGCGCGGCAGGAAGTAGCGCTCGAACTGCCCGGTCTCGCAACCTTTCTGATCGATGACCAGCATTTCGCCGGGTTCGATGTCGCGCACGTACTCGGCGCCGATCAGATCAAACGCGCAGGTCTCGCTGGCCACACAGTAAGCCCAGGAGTTGTCATTGTTGCGGAGGCGTCCGAGGGCCAGCGGTCGGAAGCCGTTCGGATCGCGCACGGCAATCAGGCTGGTGTCTGTTAAAATCAGCAGCGAGAAGGCTCCTTCGAGTTGCGTGAGCGCATCGATGATCTGATCAATTTGACGCTGCCGGCGGCTCTGGGCAATCAGGTGCAGGATGAGTTCGCTATCGCTGGTGGTCAGAAAGAGGGTGCCGCGTTCGCTGAAGGCCTGGCGCAACTCACGGGCGTTCGAAAGGTTGCCGTTGTGCGCCAGCGCGATGTTGCCGTCGCGGTAGTGCACGACAAATGGCTGAATGTTGGCTGGATTGGTAGCCGAGCCACTCGTCGAATAGCGATTGTGCCCGATGCCTGCCCGCCCCAGCAGCTTAGTCTCAAAAATGCTCGGATCGTCGAACACATCAAGCACCAGTCCGAAGCCTTTGTGCACCGGCATGACGGGACGCTGGCGCACTTCGTCATAGGTCGCAGTGACAATGCCGGCCGATTCCTGCCCCCGGTGCTGGAGCGCATGCAGGCCGTAGTAGATCAGACGCGCTGCATTGGGGGCGTTGTAAACGCCAAAAATACCACAATACTCTTTGATTTCGCGCATGATTGCAAGGACCTGATCGCCTTGTTTACTGCGGGGAGGACCTACAGGAAAATAAAACCGACGGCCAGGACAATGCCCAGACCGTCTGCCACCAGATCGCGATAGCTGAAGTGCTGACTTGGACCCACTTTCCAGTCGTACAGTTCCTTGGCCAGGCCTACAACGGCCGACGTGCTGGCCGCCAGCGGCCAGGCTCTGCCCGAAGGCCAACCCGCCTTCTGCTCCAGGGCATACTGGCTGCTGAGCGTCCAGAGGAAAGAAAACGTCACATGCTGCACCTTATCGTAGCCCAGCCATGGATCTTGTTTTTCCGCTTCTTTGATCTCGGGCGCAGGCCCTGGAAGCGCAGCATTTACCAGCCCATTGGACGCCCGCAGGCAGCACCCCAAGCCAATGGCCACGAGCAACCACGTCATGATTCGGATCCATTCTCGTTTTTGCGGACGGCTACCAGCGTCGGCTCAACCCGCACCAGCACCTGACCGATCCGGTGGTTGTCGACCGTTTCCACGCGCAGGTGGAGCGGGCCATACTGCACCTCGTCGCCCGGCTCCGGAATCACACCGAGCAGGTGAAAGATCAGACCGCCAAGCGTCTCGAAATCGAACGACTCGGTGTCTAGCTCGATGCCCATCAGCTCAGCCAGATCGTCCAGGTTCATACGGGCATCAATCCGATAGGTATGTTCATCGAGTTGCTCGTAAAGGACTGGCTCACTTTCGTCGTGTTCGTCGCGGATGTCGCCCACGATCTCTTCCAGCACGTCTTCCAGCGTTACCAGGCCGGCTGTCCCGCCGTACTCGTCCACCACGATGGCCATATGCGTTTTGCGCCGCTGGAAGTCCCGCAGCAAGTCATCAAGCCGCTTGCTGAGCGGCACAAACATGGCCGGCCGGGCAATGTCGCGCCAGTTCAGCGGCCTGTCCAGCTCGGCCTGCTCCAGATATGGAAGCAGGTCCTTAGCATAGACAATGCCCAGAATGTTGTCGAGGTGCTCGGCGTAAAGCGGCAGGCGCGAATGGCCGCTGGTGCGAATGCACGCAAGCACTTCGCCAAAGGTGGCCGTTTCGGGAATGGCGACAATGTCGAGTCGGCTCACCATGATCTCTCGCACCGTCGTTTCGCCGAACTCGAGGATGGCGGCCAACAGTTCACGTTCATCCTCGCCGAGCATGCTATCCTCCGCCACTTCTAGCGCCATCAGTTCTTCCGGCGAGAGCGGCCGTTCCGAAGCGCGGAGCCTGCGCTGCACATGCGCACTCAGCCGCACCAGTGCGTCGGTCACCGGATAGAGCGCACGCTGCAGTACCCAGACCGTAGCGGCTATACGACGGGCAAACGGTTCGGCGTAGCGTCCGGCCAGCAGGCGTGGCGTAATCTCCCCCATCACCAGCAGCACAAGCGCCACCCCCAGCAACTCCACCAGCAGCACAAGTCCTGGAGGCCAATGGACCTGCCACGCCAGACGGGCCGCCAGCAACACGGCCATCAGGGCCGCGCCCACGTTCGCCAGCGTGTTAAGCAACTGAAGCGTAACAATCAGATGGCGGGGACGAGCCAGCAACTCCTGTAGACGGCGGAGGGTCGGATCGGTTGCCATTCCGGTTGAAAACCCAACCGCCCGCAGCGACAGCAGCGCGGCTTCCGAACCAGACAACAAGGCCGAAAGCAGCAAGAACAGCACAAAGAGAACGCCTGCCGTAACGAGCGCTGCCGGCTCTGAGTTCAGCTCAAAAGGAAACGTCAGCAGGTAAAAAACAGCACGAGATGGCGGTGCGTCTGCTTCCAAGGCCGTAGGGGCGTCAGGCCCCGGTTGGTTCAATGCTCAGGTTTCTTCAAAATTTAGCACAAAAATGGTCAAAGGCAAGAAATTGACGACGGTCCTGCCTCCGGGTTCCACATGGTTCATCAGCAGCGTGGCAACAAGCACCGTGCCGCCTCAACCCAAATAGCCCCGGAAGACGTTCAACAGGATGATGAAGATCACCACCGGGCAGACGTACTGGATGAAAAATTGCCACACGCGCACCAGTCTGAATCCCACCCGGCTGCCCTGCTGCAACGCTTCAGCCGCTCGATCGGCGCCCCATATCCACCCCACGAAGATGCTGATCAGCAACGCTCCCAGCGCCAGCGCCAGGTTGCCCCAGATGGCATCCATGATGCTCAGAAAGTCGTGCTGTCCAAGTAAACCGTCCGCCCCAAACAACCAGTCCATGTTGCTTAGTCCTGCCACGGTACCCTGCGATAGCGCCGATGGCAACCCGATCAAGAACGTCAACACGCCCACCACCCAGACCGATCGCTTCCGGCTCCAACGCCGCTCGTCTACGAAATAGGCGACCACCACTTCCAGCAGCGAGACGGTGGAGGTCAACGCGGCGATTGAAAGCAGGAGGAAAAACAGCGCCCCAATCAGATTCCCCAGCGGCAGCGCCCGAAAGATCTCGGGCAGCACGATGAAGACCAGCGCCGGACCACTGGCCGGATCGTGTCCTGTAGCAAAAACAGCCGGAAAGATCATAAACCCGGCCATCAGCGCAACGAGCGTATCGAAAAGCGCCACGTAGGAGCCGGCTACCACCACGTCTTCACGCCGCGACAGGTAAGAGCCGTAGGTGATCATGGCTCCCATACCCAGGCTGAGCGAAAAGAACGCCTGCCCAAGCGCTGCCACAATCACCTCCCCGTTTACTTTGGAGAAATCCGGTTTCAGGTAGAAACTCAATCCTTTTTCGGCGCCGGGCAACGTCACCGAACGCACAATCAGCACGATCATCAACAAAACCAGCAGCGGCATGAGCACCTTTGACCACCGTTCGATCCCTTCCTCCACCCCTCCGAATACCACCAGCATCGTCAGTCCCAGAAACAGCGCAAAAAGTGGAATGACGATCCACGGGCTGGCGATGAAGTGTCCGAAATCCAGGTGCGCAAAAAGCAGGTTTTTGAAGATATAGCCGAACGTCCAGCCCGCAATGACCGAATAGTAGCTCAGGATGAAGACGCCGGTCAGCACGCACAGGCCACCCACCAGCACCCAAGGCGAGCCAGGGCGAATGGCCCGAATGGCGCCCAGCGGATTTTTCTGGGTGTGTCGTCCCAGCACCAACTCGGCAAACAGATAGGGCAGGCAGAGCAGCACCACACAGAGTAGATAGACCACGACGAAGGCGGCCCCCCCGCTCTGGCCCGTGATATAGGGAAAGCGCCAGATGTTGCCCAACCCGACGGCCGAGCCGGCGGCCGCCAGAATAAAACCGATACGGGAGCTCCACTGCCCCCGTGCTGCGCCCGGTGTGGCCATAAGCGTGCGTCCAGTCCGTTGCGTTACAGAATGAACATGGAACGGCGCCAATAACCGGTTTTAGCGCCAAAAAATCAAGGCTCACCTACGAATCATGTGGGCCCCATAACGCATGGCAAGCGCTTCTTGTGCCTCCTGAATCATGGAAAAAACGATTTTGAGCATCTTGCGCTGGACGCCGCTGAGTTGCTCGGGCGCGATGTGATTATCGGGCGGCTTACCCTCCTCGATCTGGCGAAGTTGATGATCCAGGCGCACTTCGGTCAGCAGACGATAGGCTTCCTGCAGATTCTGGCAGGTTTGGCGAACCTCAGCAATTCGCTCGGCGGCTGCCTGCAGCCGATCGAGCGTCCCGGTCGTGCGCAAGTAACCGGCTTCCAGCGCCAGAATGCGGGCCAGATCGACAATCGGCATCAGCCCACGCAGCTTGATGTCGAAGCCGGGACGTTGCTCGCCAGAGCGATCCAGCACGAAGCGCCGGAAAAATGAAAGGGGCGGCCGATTGCGCAAGGCATTGCGCATCATAAACGACAGGAAACCCCGCTCCGCCTGCAGGGTCTGCTGCAAATCGTCCTTGAGCTGCTCAACCAGCTCACTGGCACCGTAGAGCGCGCGCAGATCAAAAAAAATCGACGCATGGAGCAGCGCCTTCTCGTCAGGCTCAAAGATCCAGCGCCGGAACGTACGTTTCCATCCGCTGAGTGCCTGTCGCCATCGGGGATTGGAGGCCATCATGTCGGCCGGACAACGCGGGAACCCCACCTGCTCCAGCGCCTCGTTGGCCCGTCTTGCCAGTTCACCAAACCACTGCTCGGCACAGCGTGCCCGCGCTTCGTCATGCGGGTCCGCATAAATGAGCGCATTGTCCTGATCGATCTTGAAACTCATCTCCCGGCGTCCTTCGCTGCCCAGCGCCATCCAGACCCACGGCAACTCCGGCGCCTGGTCGGATCGTTCTGCGCGCAGTTGTGCTTCGACAAGCTCCAGCACGCGCACCGCCACCCGGTCGCTCAGCTCCGTACTGATGCGCAGCAGGTCAACAGCCGGAACGCCCTGGTGCCGGAGCTGGCGTAACATCACAAACGACTCCTCACGCAGTGCTGCCAGCACAGCCAGCGAATCGGCCTGTTCGATGCGCTTAATGGTGGCCACCGGGTCGTGGCCACGGGCATGCGCAATGTCCTGCCCGGAAATAACGCCCACAATCGGGCTTGTAGCCGTACCGTCTTCGGTGAGCACCAGATGATGAAATCCGTGCCGCGCCATCAGCACCAGTCCTTCCAGGATGGGGGCATCGGCGGCAATTGTTACCGGCGGCGTGCTCATCAGTACCTCGACGGGCATGTCGGGCAGGCGCCCTTCGGCTACCACCTTGTCGCGCAGGTCACTGTTGGTCAGAATGCCTACAGGGCACCGATCAGCGTCCATCACCAGAATGGATCCGATCCGCTCGGCCCGCATGATCCGGGCGGCCTCCTGCACCACGGTTTCGGGCACACACCCAACGGGCGGACGCCGGACCAGCGTCCGTAGCGGCGTATGCAGCAGATGCACGCCCACCGCGTCGGCCTGCACGCGGTGCAGGCGCGCGGAAAACGCAGCCAGATCGTTGTCAAAAAACGCGGAAAAAGCCCGATTGGAACGATATACCTGGAAAAAGGCCGCCTCTGGAATCAGCACGCACTGAGTAGGCTCGATGGCCCGCGCTTCGTAAGGCAGCGGTCCCTCGCGAAGCAACGCGTAGTGCCCAAACACGGCACCCTCGTCGCAGCGGTCGATCAATCGCCCGCTTTCGGTGTCCGTCAGCTGTACCGCTCCGGAAACCACCAGGTACAAATAGCGGGGATGGGCGGACACCACACCCTGCGCCAGAATTTCCGTGCCGGGTCCATAGAAGGCCAGCAGCGCCTCGTCGAAAAGCTGGTGCCGCTCGGTTCCCGAAAGTATGTTGAAGGGGGGCGTGTCGTCGAGCAGCTCTTCCAGATGATCCAGGCTGAAGGTTTTGTCTTCCATAGACTTCAGAGCGTTGTGCGCACCGGCTCGGGTACTGCCAACACGGCTGGTCGCCAGCCACGCACAGCATTGCATACATAGAGGGCTTCGGCTCGACGCAGATCGGCCAGCGTCAGCACCCGTTCTTCGACGTCAGGACGGGTGCGCAGTACATATTGCCGGTAGACGCCGGGCAGCAGCCCGCATGAAACCGGAGGCGTGTAGAGCCGCCCGTCTATCTGCACGAACAGGTTCGTGCGTGAGCCTTCGCAGACTTCGTCGCGCGTGTTCAGGAACAACACTTCGTCGAAGCCGGCTGCCCGCGCCTGCAGATAGGCTGCCTCGTAGTGGGCACGGCGTGTCGTCTTGTGATAGCGCAGCGCATCAGAGGGGTCCAGCCGCTCCTGCGCCACACAGAGCCGCCAGGGTCGATCAGGCTCCGGCGTCAGTTCGGCGGTGGTCAGGTGCGTCCGCCCCGACGCTTCCAGCGTCAGGCGCAATCGCCACACCTTTGCAGGATCAAGGGCCTGCTGCACCTGCTCCAGCTGGGCCCGCAGCCGACCCTCCTCCAGCACAAAGCCGAAATACGCAGCAGACCGGCGCAGACGCTCCAGGTGCAGCTCCAGCAGAAGAATACGCCCCTGCTCACACCGCATCGTCTCGATCAGCGCAAACGGTTCGGCGGCTGCCCGCAGAAACTGCCCCTTCAGCCAGCACTCTTCGTATTCCGCCTCCGGATCGGAGTCCCACACGATCCCGCTTCCCACGCCCATGCGTCCCTCCGACCCGGCCAGCTCCAGCGTGCGGATGGCCACGTTGAATACTGCTATGCCGTCCGGTGCTGCATAGCCGATCGCACCACAATAGACACCTCGCGGTGTCGGTTCCAGCCGCGCAATGTGCTGCATGGCGCGTAGCTTGGGCGCACCGGTCACAGAACCCGAGGGAAACAGCGCCCGGAACAGCTCAGCATAGCCCACCTCGGGCCGGAGTTGCCCCGTTACCGTTGAGGTCATCTGCCAGACTGTCGGATAGGCTTCAACGCGAAACAGCTCGGAGACCGCCACTGAACCCGGTTCACAGCAGACCGACAGGTCGTTGCGCAGCAGATCGACGATCATCAGGTTTTCCGCCCGGTTCTTTTCGTCGGTGCGCAACGCCTCGGCCAGTCGGGCATCTTCCTCTGGAAGCGACGAACGCCGCGCCGTGCCTTTCATCGGACGCGTGTAGATTTGCGCGCCTTCCCGACGAAAGAACAACTCCGGCGACAGGCTCAGCACCAGGCGCTCGCCCGTGTTGACAAAGGCAGCGTAGGGTACCGGTTGCTGGCGCCGCAGGGCCAGGTAAAACGCAATCGGATCGCCTTCAAAGCGGAAATGAAAGGGCAATGTGAAGTTGATCTGATAGACCTCGCCTTCCCGGATTAGCGTACGGATGTGCTGCACATGCTCCCGATAGGCCTCGCGTGAAAGCGCCAAGTGCAAATCCTGCACAGTATAATTGCCGGTCTCGCCCGCCAATGCAGCTATACTGGCCGGTGCCAGCACCTGCGGCATTTCGTAGACGCCAAACCAGGCGAGCGGCCCGGTTTCATCCGGCACCTGGAGCGGCACGGGGGCCAGCGCATAGCCGGCCTCATAGGCCATGTAGCCGGCCACGTAGTAACCGGCCGCCACGGCGCCATCCAGCGCTCGCAGCAGCGCCGGTACCTGCTCTGGAGTGTCGGCCTGTAGCACCCGAACCGGCCGCATAAACAGCAGACTCCGACGGTTTTCTTCGTCCAGCTGGGCTGTATCGAGCCAGACCGTGCCCGGTAGCAGCAGTGGATGCATCCCGCAACCTCTTTTTTGCTTTGTACGCAGCACTTGTTGTTTTGCCCCCTTCTGCTACCTCGGCATCGTACACGCTGAAGTGTTGCCTTGGATCAGTCCAGACCTATTTTTGGGGGTAATTGTTGTAGAAATGCTCTGTATGCATGGACGATCCGGCTGCAAAAGCAGAAAGCCAACGGACCACTTTCACCAAACAGGACTTCCGACAGACCAGGTGCATTTCAATACGTCCGGCTGACACATTATAGTTATAGAGGTGTATAAAATTTTCCAGATCAAACGTGCCGCTTCCGATAGATCCGCACCAGCAGGTTTTTTGTTGAACGCCACCGTCAGTCTCCAGCATAACAGAACCCACAGAAAATCAGGGCCTTGTCGCAACCCTTATGATGCGGGAGATTGGGTCCGGCAATGCATCTGAAACCGCTCGTAAATAAGCTGGAGCAGTTGTTCAGCGACGGCCTCGGGCAGGTCATGGATTTGCGGCCCTCCGATCGCCGGCGTTCCGGCCATGTCCGCCTGCAGGCTGGCCAGTTGTAGCCGACGCTGAAAAAGCGAGCGCGTCAGCGAAAAGCTCTGCATTTTCTGATAGGGCAGGCACCAGATGCGGTGTTGGAAAACGCCCTGCCGCACGAACAGGTAGGACGCTTCTACGGCATAGCCATGATGGCGATATTGCAACCAGGCCAGCAACGGTGCGCCTGGGGGCAATCCCAGCAACAGCCACCGCAGGTCGGGCCAGATCCACCCCAGTCCCAGGAGCACCCCTGCCCCAATGAGCAGGTAACGCACGGTGGCACGGCGGATCATGCGTGGCGAGACGCGCTGCCAGGTCGCAGGGAGTGTGATCGGCCACACATGGGCGGCAATCTGCTGGATTGTAGATAGTCGCCCGAAGGGGGCCAGCATCTGCACGCCCTGCATTTCGCGATCTAGTCCGATCAGTTGCGCCTCCAGCGCATACCATCCGAAGTGCTGCATCATCGGATTGGTCCGAATGACCAACGCCTGAATCCGCCGCCGGGGCAGCGCGCTTTCTGCCACAGTAACCAGGCCGCTGCGCCGATAGAAGCGCTCGCCTTCTTGCCAGAGCTGAAATCCGTAGAAGCGGACCACATGCACCACAATCCCAGCCACCCAGCCCAGCAGTGCGGCCAGCAGGAGCGTGGCCATGGTGGCCAGCAGCGGCGCCTGCTCGAAAGCCTCCTGCACCCAGTACAGTCGTCCGCGTATCACCCAGTCGATCAGGTCCTCCGGCGTCAGATCCAGATACTCTATGCCGGAAAACATACCGGCCAGGTACACCAGCGAAAAGCGAAAAGCACCGGAGCGCAATAGTTGACCAGGCGTCATGGCAAACAGCAGCGTGCGCTCTGGTTGCACTGGCTCTTTCGGTACCGGACCGCTCCGAAATGCCCGCACCTGTTCTTTCAGATGGTGCGCCTCGGCCAGGCTGACAAAGGCGATCTCCCCTTCGGTTTCGGCGCTCCCGGCTGTCTCGATGCGCACACGGGCCAGCCCCAGCAACCGAGCCAACAGCGTACGTTCGATCTGAATGTTCTGAATACGATCAATCGGGATGCTGCGTCGCCGGTGCGTCAGCACACCGCTTTCGATGAGCAGCTCGCGCGGCGTCAGTGCATAGCGAAAGCGAAGATAATGCGCCAGAATTAGCGGAAATGCGAGCAGACTGTACAAAATCAGGATAATTAGCGTCCCCCGATCTACGGTTTGCCCCCGAAGCGTGGGCAGCAGCAGAACGATGAGGGCCGGCAGACTCATTAGCAGTCGCACCAGCAGCGTTAGCGGGTGCAGCCGGCAGAATTGTGGGGCTTGGGCTAATGGTTCAGGCGTAGACAAGCGTTCCATCAGAGCGTTTCCTCCAGTAGGTACCGCTTGATCTCATCACGCAGCGCCTCGGCCTGTTCCTGGCGCAGTCCGGGCAGCACGACGGCACTGTGATGCGTGCCGGCCGTGTGCAGCACGATGCGGGCCAGCCCAAACTCGCGCTCAATCAGGTCCTGTGCAATATCCAGATGCTGCACGCGTCGCAGCGGCACAATCGTGCGCACGCGCACCAGTACCCCACGCTCCAGCATCAGCTCTTCGGAACCCAGTGTGTAGCGCCAGTAGCGATAGCGCAGCCGAGGCAACCACCAGATCATCACGCTGCCGCCCATCAGCACCGGCAATAGCAGAAGACCCGGGGGGAGCCACCAATCCGACGTAAACAAATGGGTTACTTCATAGAAAGCGACCGGAATCAGCACCAGGAGCGTCCAGAGCAACAGCTTGATACGCCAGACGGTACGGACGGCTGGATCCAGTAATTCCATAGGGCGACCGGGTTTTGGCAGCATACTGATGGTATTCGCCCCAAAAGGGAGAGGTTTCCTTTACGAACCCGGTGCAAGGCGGCGTGCCCTATAGGGGCTACGGTTCATAGAAATCCAACAGGCGCGATCGGTCGAAAGGATGCGTTGCCATAGAAGCAGCGGGGCACCGGGACGCCAGCGCCTCAGCCGCAGGCTATCACCTACGGCATACTGTTTGTTTTTTTTCCGGCGCCATGGGATTGTCTGCCCAAAGCGTCTGTTGGCCTTAACTCGGCGCGGTTTCGGCCGATCCCCCTATTAGACGAACCCGCAACCATGCCTTGCCATGAAACAGGTGCCCGGTCGTCCCAGGTGGTTCTCTTTGGACTACGAAGCCGTTGCCGAGCTGCCGCCCGTGCTTCAGCACTATGTGCTGGCACTATATCATCGCGTCTGGGCGGCCTACTGTAAAGCGGGTTGTCCTTTCGGGGAAACAGACACGGCCATGCTGCTCTGGTTCGAGTTTCGAAGCTACGCCACGACAAACTAAGACATTGCAGATCTTTCCCGCCCGTGCTGCAACCGAAGGCGCCCCCTGTCGTAAGCATCGACCAAAGCAAACCTTTTCGTCGATCTCAGGGAGGAGCCATGGCCGAGCCCAGACAACACTTTGAGACGTTTAAGGTCAAGAGCGGACAATTGCTGGATCGCATCCGCGAAATCATCGAAGAAGGAAATGCCCGACGCGTTATTTTGAAAAAGGACGAGCGCGTTTTGCTGGAATTTCCGCTCTCGGTGGGGGTCGGCGGTGCAGCGGCTGCCGTATTGTTTGCCCCGACGCTGGCCGCGGTCGGCGCCATTGCCGCCCTGGTCAGCGACGTGGACGTGATCATTGAGCGACGCCCTACACCGCCCCAGGAGCTGCCCCCTGCTGAGCAGACCTCGGGCAAAAGTATGGCGCAATCGTCCGACCCCTGAAATGAAAAAAAGCGCCCCGACCTGCCATAGATCGAGGCGCTTTTTTCTCTCCTGCCATGCCACTTAAAGGCTCAAGCCGAATACCAGGTAGGAGCGCTCCACGCGCGGGTTCGGATTCAGAATATACCGCACGAAGATCGGCAATCCAAACGACTCGGTGATCTGGATGGTACGCGAGGCCGAGAGGCCCAGATTGACCAGCGCCACGCCGCCCGTGTTGTAGAATCCGCTCTCGCCGGCCACCACGCCCACGGTCAGCCCCATCTCCACGCCGTTGACTGCAAAGGGAAAGTGCCCTTCCAGGTAGATCGAATGATCCGGATCGTTATAGGCAAAAAATCCGGCAAACAGCGAAAACGGGGCCGTTTTCGGCCCATTGATCTGAAGGAAAGGCTCCAGGTAATGCGCGCCTTCCCCGTTGTCATCGAAATCGAAAAACTTGGCCCCTCCCGGCGCCGGGAAGTAATAGTCCGTTACACCGATCGAGACAGCGCCGAAACTTAGGCTCAGGTAAAGGTCGTGTTCGTTGGCCTCAGCGCCCCGCTGCGCAATCGCATAGGAAGCCCACGTGCCCACCGTCAGCGCACCCATCGCAAGACGCAGACCTGGCTGCACGCTCATCGACTCGCCGAAGTCTGTTCCGCGCCAGATATACCGGCTGACTACATCAGCACCCAGTTGAACTTCCTGCGCCTGGACCATGGAGGCCAGCAAAAGGGTTCCAACCAACAGGCGGTAGCGGAGATGCTTCATGGCGCTCTCTGTTTTTTAGTTTTATGCCTATGATTCAAATTTTATTTAGATAAATATTCGATGTCAATATAATTTTTTAAACAGAAACGCTTTCTACTATAAATCTTTATGACAGCCATATTACCCACCTATGTTGAAGTCGAGGCGGCTGCCCGGCGGCTGGAAGGCGTCGCGCACCGCACGCCGGTGATGCGCAGTCGCACGCTCGATCGCCTGACCGGGGCCGCGCTGTTTTTCAAGTGCGAAAATTTCCAGCGTACGGGCTCTTTCAAATTCCGTGGCGCCTACAATGCCCTGGCCACGCTGCCGGAGGCTGAACGTCGTCGGGGCGTGCTCACCTATTCCTCAGGCAATCACGCCCAGGCGCTAGCGCTGGCGGGACGGCTGCTTAGCGTGGCTGTAACCGTAGTCATGCCGCAAAATGCACCTGAGGTCAAACAGGCAGCTACGGCCGGCTACGGCGCCGAGATTGTGCGCTATGATCCCGAGCAGATCACGCGTGAGGAACTCGGGCGGCGGCTGGCCGCCGAACGAGGCCTGACGATCATTCCGCCCTACGACCATCCGCAGATCGTGGCCGGACAGGGCACGGCAGCTAGGGAGCTGCTGGAGGCGGTGGCGTCGCTCGACGTGCTGCTGGTGCCCTGCGGAGGAGGGGGACTGCTTTCGGGCTCGGCGCTTAGCGTCCGGGCGCTGGCGCCCTGGTGTCGCGTGATCGGAGTCGAGCCTGAACGGGCCGACGATGCCACGCGCTCGTTTCGCACCGGACGGCTGCACCGCGTGCACAACCCGGACACCATCGCCGACGGCGCCCGCACGCCCTCGCTGGGCGAGATCACCTTCCCGCTCGTGCGGCAATATGTAGACGACATGGTGACCGTCTCGGAAACAGCCATCCTCCAGGCCATGTATGTGCTTTGGGAGCGGCTCAAGCTGGTGGTCGAGCCCACTGGAGCGCTGCCGCTGGCTGCCCTGCTCGAAAACCGGGTAGCCGTCAAAGACCAGCGGGTCGGTCTGATCCTCAGCGGTGGCAACGTCGATTTGCGTCGTGCTGCCACGCTGTTTGCCACGCTCCAACAACTGCCCGAACTGCCCGCCAGCATATGACCGTCGATCGCCAGATGTTGGACGCGCTGGTTGCGCGCTATGAACAACCAGACTTCATCGCCTCCGATCCGATCGCCATTCCGCACGCCTTTGACGATCCCCGCGATCAGGAAGTAATCGGGCTGTATGCTGCCCTACTGGCCTGGGGACGCCGGTCGATCATTCTGCGTAAGCTGGAAGAACTGTGCGCGCGTATGGACTACCGGCCCTACCGCTTCGTGCGCTTTTTTGACCCTGAGCGCGACGCAGAGCGGCTGCGCACATTCCGCCACCGCACGTTTCAGCCGGAAGATGCCGTCTGGTTGACACGCAACTTGCAGACCCTGCTAGCCCGCTACGAAACCGTTGCATGCTTTGTCGCTGCCCATCTGCCTCCCGATGCGCCAGACATTGGCTCGGCCATTGAAGCGCTGAGCCAGGCACTCTGTGCATTGCCTGACACGCCTTCTCGTCTGCGCAAGCACTTACCCCGCCCTTCTACAGGTAGCACCTGTAAACGTCTGGCGCTTTACTTTCGCTGGATGGTGCGGCCTGGGCCGGTCGATCTGGGATTGTGGCGCGCGGTGGTGCATCCGGCCCAGCTGGTGCTTCCGCTGGACGTGCACGTTGGACGACAGGCGCGGGCCTGGGGACTGCTTCGGTGCCACAGCAACAACTGGAAGGCGGTGCAGGAGCTGACGGCCGTCTGTCGACACTTCTGTCCGGAAGATCCCGTACGCTACGATTTTGCGCTTTTTGGCGCGGCGTTGTTGCGTAACTTTCCAGAGGCCAGCTCCTCGCCGACAGCCCGGTAGGCCCGGTTGTAGTAAACCAGAGGCGGCCCGTCGGCAAGCGTTTCAATTTCAATGACCTCGCCGACAAAGATCGTGTGGTCCCCGGCTTCCAGGGTACGGTAGGTCCGGCAATGCAGCACGGCCAGCACCCCTTCCAGCAGGGGCGTACCCTCAGGGCTCAACCGATAGGCAAGTCCCTCGAACTGCTCTGAATTGCTCAGGCCGGACTCGGCAAAACGTCGACTAAGCGGCACCTGCTCGGCTCCCAGGATATGCACGGCAAAATGACGGGCCGCAAGCAACAGCGGGTACATACGTGCCTGCTGCGCCACATTGAATGAAATGAGGGGCGGATTCAACGAAACGCTGGTAAACGAGCCGATCGTTATGCCACGCATTTCGCCGTATGCGGCCGCCGTGACCACGGTCACGGGCGACGGCACCCGCCGCATCACCTGTCGCAAGGCTTCACCGAGAGCTGGTGCGGTCACGTGAGGCATCAACGGAAGGCATCCTTGAAGCGGCTGAAGAAGGAGCGCCGCCCCTCTTCAAGGCGTGGCTGAAAGGAAGGCGCATGCCGGAGGCGTTCCAGAATCTGCCGCTCCTCGTCGGTCAACTCCGTGGGTGTCCACACATGAACCCGTACGAACTGGTCGCCCCGTCCCGGTCCATTGAGTTCCGGAAGGCCACGGCCACGCATGCGCAAGATTTTACCAGACTGAATGCCCGGGTCGATCTGCAGCCGGGCGCGTCCTCGCAGGGTGGGCACTTCGACTTCCGTGCCCAGCGCGGCGTCCGGGAAGGAGATAACCAAATTGTAGTAGATGTCCAGCCCTTCCCGCACGAAGTGTTCATGTGGGAGCTCTTCAATCTCGACGATCAGATCGCCAGGAGCTCCGCCTTTGACGCCTGCATGGCCAGCGCCCCGAATGGTCAGATAGTGGCCTTCAAGCGCTCCGGGTGGAATCGTCACCCGGATCTTTTCTTCGTTCATGCGACGACCACTACCGCCACAGTCTGGACACCGGTTGCGCAGAATGTGTCCGCTTCCACCGCAGTGTGGGCACGTCTGGATGTTGATAAACTGTCCAAAAATGGAACGCGACACCTGGCGCAACTCGCCCGCGCCCCGGCAGGTGGGGCAGGTCACATAGCCAGCCGTTCCGCCCTCGGCACCTGTGCCGTTGCAGGTCGCACAGGGCACGTATTTGCGGACGGTGACTTCTTTCTCCGTTCCCTCGGCAATCTCTTCCAGCGTCAGTTGCACTTTGACGTGGACGTCACCACCAGCACGGCCGTGCGTTTCCCGCCGCCTGCGGCGGCTTCCCCCGCCGAATACTTCCTCAAAGACGGAGCCAGAAGCGCCGAAAATGTCGTGGAAGGCGCTGAAGATATCGTTCAGGTCCTCAAAAGGTCCACCTTCTGGCGGCATACCATTGCCGCGCACGCCGGCGTGGCCATAGCGGTCATAGCGCTGGCGCTTGTCGGGATCTGAAAGGACTTCGTAAGCTTCAGCGATTTCTTTGAAGCGTGCCTCTGCCTCTTTGTTGCCAGGGTTGCGGTCGGGGTGGTACTGGAGTGCCAGCCTGCGATAGGCTCGCTTGATTTCTTCCTGGGTGGCGTTGCGATCCACCCCGAGCACCTCGTAGTAGTCGCGCATGGCTCAAGGCCTTCGGTTCAGGCCTAGCTGTTTCCGTCGGGCGATGCTGCCACAACTACCCGGCTGTGCCGGAGCATGCGCTCGCCCATTCGGTACCCTTTCTGCACTTCCTGCAAGACCGTCCCGGGCGCCACACCTTCCGGTGCTGGCTGCTGCATCATGGCTTCGTGTAGGGCAGGGTCGAAGGGCTGACCCTCCGCCTCGATAGGTGCCACTCCCAGGCGGGACAGCTCGGTCAGAAACTTCTGATGGACCAACTCGACGCCCTCACGAAGCTTGTGGTAAGCAGCGCCCGTGTCCTGCGTTTCGGCCTGACGCGCTGCCTCTAGCGAACGCTCCAGATCGTCCAGCACCTCCAACAGCGGACGGATCGCCAGCGCCTTCCCCATCTCTAACAGTTGCCGCTTTTCCTGCTCAACACGCCGGCGATAGTTCTGCAACTCAGCCGCCGTGCGCAGGAACTTGTCCTGTACCTGCGCCAGCTCGGCCTCCAGTTGTTCAATACGTACTGCCAAATCGTTTTCCTCCACAGCCGGCACCTCCGCAGCGGCAGCTTCCGCTTCAGGGGCCGGCGCGTTTTCCGTTTCGTTTACCTGTGCTGCATTCGGTGTCGCTTTCATTTCCTCCGCCATGGTCATCTCGTTCCCCACGTGTTCAATTGACATTATTGGTCGGACAGGTAAGGAGTCGGGCCATTTCCTGCACCAGTGCCAGCACGCGCCGATAGTCCATACGAGTAGGCCCGATTACTCCAATGGTTCCCACAGCGTCGCCCAGGCGATAACGCGCCGTTACGATCGAGAATCTTTCCATTTTTTCGTCCTGATTTTCGCGTCCGATCGAGACCTGGGCGCGGCCTACTTCAACGTCATCGGACGTGTCGGTTCCCTCCAGCAGCCGCACCAGCTCCTCCTCATCTTCCAGCAGCAGAAAGAGATTACGCAGTTCTTCCGGCTGTTGGAATTCCGGCTGGCCCATGATATACTGGGCGCCGCCAAAGCGCACGCGGCCTTCGCTGGGTTCGCTGAAAAGCGCAGGCGCTTCGGCCAGTACCAGTTGCACCAGCCCGGTCCGGTCTTCGAGATCACGTAGCCGTTGATAGCAGCTCTGTCGGATCGCGGCCAGCGTAAGTCCGGCCAGGCGCTCGTTGAGCAATGCCACCACCAGCTCCAGGTCGCGACGGCTCAGCTCTGAGGTCAGCTCCACCAGGATCGTACGAACCAGGCCACCCCGCACGCTGAGCACGAACATGGCGCGCGTAGACGAAAGCGGCACTACTTCGAGCCGCTCCAGCACGCCGGTCGAAAGCCGGGGCGTCAGCACCACACCCAGCAGTCGAGAGAGCTGGCCAAGCAACCGCGTACTCTCCCGCCACAACTCCTCTGAATCGTTGCCGATCTCCCGCACCTTCTGCTGAAGCAGCCGGCGTTCATCCGGAGCTAGCTCAGGCACGTCCATTAGTGCATCGACAAAGGTTCGGTAGCCCAGGTCCGTAGGTACCCGACCGGCCGAGGTGTAGGGATGGTCCAAATAGCCCATCTCCTCCAGATCACTCATCGTATTGCGAATGGAAGCCGGGCTCAGGCCAATTGGATAGCGCCGGGCCAGAAAGTGCGAACCAACCGGACCGGCCGTGTCGATAAAGCTCTCGACCACCAGCCGCAGAATTTGCCGCTCCCGCTCGTTCAGTGGCGCGGCCGGATCATCCTTCCGCACCACCTGATAGGGTGGCTTTCTCCGCTGCATCGACCCTGTCCGCACCTGTCCGCGCATGTCGTTTTCTGCACAAGTTGATTACTCATCCGACGTAAATGGCCGTAATTCCAACCGACTTGCCGCAAAGGCGGTTTCCCGCGTATTTTTCGGCGCCAGACACTTCCAACAATCCTGTAACTTTCCCCTTAGGCTTTCGTAGCACTCGGCGTCATATTTTTCAGACGATATTTTCCACCAACGACTAAAAGTCTGCTATGCGGTTTCTTTCTTCGTTACTGGCCAGCATCCTTGGCACGCTGATCGCCATCGGGTTGCTCTTTCTGTTCCTGTTTCTGTTTCTGATGGGTTTGGCGGCGGCCGTCGAACAACCGCCGTCGATTCGCTCAGGTTCAGTGCTGGTCATCCGCCTGAGTGGCCCCATCCCGGAGGTGGTCTCGCCTGATCCGCTCAGCCGCCTGGTGCTGGAAGAGCCCCCCTACGGCCTGCACGACCTGACACATGCCTTGAAAAAGGCGGCAGCCGACCGGCGCATCGAGGCCGTCTGGCTTCGCCTGCAGAATCCGCAACTTTCCTGGGCCTCGCTAGAAGAAATGCGTGCTGCGCTGGTCGACTTCCGATCTAGTGGCAAGTTGCTCATCGCTTCATGTGAGGACTTTGGGATGGACGAAGCCGCCTATTTCCTGGCCAGTGCGGCCGATAGCGTATTTGCCGGGTCAGAGTCGTTTTTCGAGTTCAACGGCTTCTACCTGGCAGCCGAATTTTATAAGCGTCTGCTCGACAAGCTGGAAATTGAAGCGCAGGTGGTGCGTGCCGGAGCTTTTAAGAGTGCCGGTGAACCGTTCGTGCGCGACCATCTTTCCGAAGAAAACCGCCTGCAATTGCAAGCGCTGCTTGACGCCTACAACCGCCGCTTTCTGGAAACGGTGGCCGAAGCTCGCGGGCTTTCGGTGGATAACGTGAACCGGCTGGCCACCGAGCAACTGCTGCTCTCTGCCGAGGAGGCCGTGCAGGTCGGGTTGCTCGACGGGCTTCGTGATGCCGGCCAGATCGAGCGCATGCTGAAGACACACCTGGGCTATGGGCCGGACGAAAAGCTGCGCCGCGTTTCGCTCCAGCAGTACGCGCGCGTGCCCGACCGCGAGGCCGGCCTGCCCACCGGCAACGAGGGCGAAATCGCGGTTGTCTATGCGGTGGGGACCATCATCCCCGGCAAAAGCCAGCAGGAGCCGATCCCGATCCCGTTCCTGGGCGGTCGCCTGCTGGGAAGCGAAACACTGATCGCTGCGCTGGAGGAGGCGCGCCAGAGCGACCGGGTGAAGGCCGTGGTACTGCGCATCAATTCGCCGGGTGGCTCGGCAGCCGCCTCGGAAGCCATGTGGCAGGCAATTCGACGCACGGCCGAAGAAAAGCCCGTGATCGTCTCAATGGGGGACGTAGCTGCCTCCGGTGGGTACTGGATCAGCACAGCTGCCGATACGATTGTCGCCGATCCGCTAACCATCACGGGCTCGATCGGGGTGATCGGCATTCTGTTCAATGCGAAGGGTCTGTTCGAAAACAAAATTGGCATCACCTACGACCTGCTGCGCACCAGTCCGTATGCCGATATGTTCTCCGGGTTGATGCCCCCGGAACCCTACGAAGTGGAACGCCTACAGCAGACCATTCTGGCGACCTATCGAACTTTCCTGGAGAAGGTATCCCAGGCACGGGGTCTTCCGGTTGATTCGGTCGATGCCGTCGGCGGCGGGCGCGTCTGGATTGGCGAGGCAGCCCACCGGATCGGTTTGGTGGACGTGCTGGGCGGTCTGGATCGGGCCATTGCCATTGCTGCTGAAAAAGCTGGCCTGGCTCCGGGTACCTATCGGATTCGCGTGCTGCCGCGCCCCCGAACGTTCGTTGAGCAACTGGCAGAGCAGTTGGAGGCAAGCGTTACGCAGGCCTGGCTAAATTTGACCGCCTCGCCGGCCACCCAGATGCTGGAGGCCTACCGGCCCACGCTGGATCGGCTCCGGCTGCTTCACAGCACGCCGTTGGCCCGCATGTGGCCCGAGGTGTCCGTCCACTGATACGATTTCCCGGGCATCATGTCGCATGTAAAAAAGCACGGGCGCACACTGCGGTGCGCCCCTACCAGATAAACGACGGCATTGTAGGGGCGGACCGCTGTGTCCGCCCTATCGCATTCCACTAGATCATGTTCGGCAAATAGGGTGTGGCGCCATCATCTCCCGGAGAATCAGCGATCCCATATAAGCTGCTTCGCAACAAAAAAGACGGGGCGACCGAACAGCCGGTCGCCCCGCTTTTTTGCCAACGTATCACGGGAAAATGCCCAATTCTAAATACGACTGGGCCACCTTATTGATAGCGCTGATAAAGGCGGCCGTACGGAGGTCCACCCCATGCTTATGACGGATGGCCAGAATTTCCTGATAGGCATTGATCATGGTCTCCTCCAGACCGGAGTTAACCAGATCCTCCTCATCGGCCCCATGTGCCACTTCCTGCATCAGCTCAACCGGTACCTTTTTGCCGGTCAGGTCCTCGATAACCTCCAGGATGCGACTGAAGGTGCGTTCCTCGAAGCGCTTGCTAAGGCGACCAAAGCGCACGTGATACAGGTTGCGCAGCCATTCAAAGTAGGATACCGTCACGCCCCCGGCATTGAGGTACACGTCCGGAATGATCAGCACCCCTTTCTTGAGCAGGATCTCCTCCGCCTCGATGGTTACGGGACCGTTGGCTGCCTCGGCGATGATCTTGGCCTGAATGTACGGGGCATTTTGCGCGGTAATCTGATTCTCCAGCGCGGCCGGCACAAGAATGTCGCAGGGCAACTCAAGGACGTCCTGTGGACGTTCCAGGTTTTTTGCACCTGGGAAGTTCAGAATTGAGCCGGTGCGCCGCCGATGCTCCATAACGGCTTCCAGATCGAGGCCGTCCGGATTGTAGATAGCCCCTTCGATTTCGGCCAGACCTACCAGCACGGCTCCGCCTTCCTGCAGGAACTTGGCCGCGTGGTATCCCACATTACCTAATCCTTGCACAACCACCGTCTTGCCATCCAGGCCTGGCTGAAGTCCCAGCGCTTTCATGTCCTCTTCCACGCTGCAGGCCTCCCGCACCCCAAAGAACACGCCGCGTCCGGTAGCCTCTTTGCGGCCGCGCACGCCCCCCTGTCCTACTGGCTTACCGGTCACGCAGGCCAGCGCTTCGAGCGGGTTAGAAGAGAACGAATTGTACGTATCCAGAATCCAGGCCATCTCGCGGGGGCCCGTCCCGTAATCCGGCGCGGGGACATCCACACCGGGCCCGATAAAGTTCTTTTTGAGCAATTCGTAGGTATAGCGACGGGTGATCCGTTCCAGTTCGGCCTCACTGTATTTGCGCCGGTCGATTTTGACCCCGCCTTTGGCCCCGCCAAAGGGCACGTCCACGATGGCACACTTGTAGGTCATCAGGGCGGCCAGTGCCATCACCTCGTCTTCCGTAACGTTGGGTGCATACCGAATGCCGCCTTTGGTGGGCAGCTTGTGGTGGCTGTGCTCGGCCCGATAGGCCTGAATCACTTCGATCGAGCCGTCGTCCCGCTTGACGGGAAATTCTATCCGGTAGACGCTGTTGCAAGCCTTGATCTGATCGAGCAGTCCTTTGGGATGCTTCGTGTAAGCGGCCGCCCGATCGAACATGCGGTTAACCTGTTCCCAGAAGGAATAGGTTCGTTCTGCTACAGGTGCTTCGGTCAATTGCATGGCTGTCTCTGGCTTGTTTGGTAGGTGTTGCAAAAATATAGGGGAAGCGTTGTTGATTTAAAAAGCGCTTCCGAAGAAAATCTTGCCGAAAAACTTTTTGCGTCGAAGACGATACGTTCAGGCCAGTGCTTGAAACAGGATTTCTGCCGGGTGCAGCGCCCGCCGCCCCGTCGTATCCTGAATCTGGGCGCGGCACGAAGTACCGGGTGCAGCAATGAGCGTGCCGTCGTCGGCAGCTCGTACGGCTGGCGCCAGCCGCCGCTCGGCCATCTTCAACGAAATGTCCACGTGTTCTTTTTCATATCCGAAGGCACCGGCCATGCCACAGCAGCTCGTATCGAGCACTTCAACCGCATAACCCGGCAGCGACAGCGCTCGGGCGGCTGGCTGGGTTCCGACCAGGGCCTTCTGGTGACAGTGGCCGTGTAGCAATACCCGCCGCGGCGTTTCGGTCCAGCGCACCTCGTCGAGCCGACCTTCTTCGGCAAGTCGGACCACGTATTCCTCGAAGGTGAACACGCTGCGCGCCAACGCACGCGCCCGTGGATCGCCCGGCAGCAGCGCGAGCAGTTCGTCCCGGAATGTCAGAATGCAGCTCGGCTCGAGCCCGACGATCGGCCAGCCCTGTTCTACGTAGGGATGCAGACGTTCGACGGCGTCGAGCACCTGCCGTTGCGCCTCGCTAAGCAATCCTTTAGAGATGAGTGGACGGCCGCAGCAGGCTTTTTTGTCGGGCACCACCACTTGAAGGCCCAGCTTCCAGAAAAACTCGGTGGCTGCCTGCGCGACCTCGGGATGATGGTAGTTATTGAAGGTATCGGCAAAGAGCACGATGGTTGGCCCGTCGAGTGTGCGCTGCTGCTTCCGAAACCATTGTGTGAACGGCTCGACGGCAAAAGTCGGCAATTGCCGCCGGGCACTGATGCCCAGAGCCTGATCCATCACCCAGCGCACAAGCGGGTTGCGTAGGCCCAGGTTGGCCAGGCGGGCCTTCCAGCCGCCCCCGATCCATCGGGCCAGCCGGGGCTGGTGGGCAAATAGCCGCACGCGCAGCGGCACCCCGTTTGCCTCCCAGTACTTGGCCAGCCACTCTGCTTTGATGCGGGCCATGTCCACGTTCGACGGACACTCGGTCTTGCAGCCTTTGCACTGCACGCACAGGTCCATCACTTCATAAAGCGCCTTGCCCGTCAGCTCTTCGACAGGAAGCGCACCGGACATAACCGAGCGCAGCGCATTGGCCCGACCACGCGTTGTGTGCCGCTCGTCGCGCGTAACCATATAGCTCGGGCACATGACACCGCTTTCCAGTTTGCGGCAGGCACCGTTTCCGTTGCATTGCTCGACGGCCCGCGCAAAGCCCCCTGCTTCCGACCAGTCCAGCTCCTCAATCAATTCAATGGTGTGATAGGTGGGCCCCATGCGCAGGTTTTCCGTCAGCGGAGGCGTATCGATAATCTTGCCCGGATTGAGCAGGCCGTTCGGGTCGAAGATCTGCTTGAGCCGCCGGTAAACCTCACAGAGTTCCGGCCCAAGAAAAGCTTCGTTGAGCGCACCCCGTACGATCCCGTCGCCGTGCTCGGAAGAAAGCACCCCGCCATACTTCTTCACCAGCTCCATGGAGCCGACAGCAATGTCGCGCATTTTCTCTACTTCACGGGCATCCTTCGTGTTGATGAAAGGCCGGATGTGCAGACAGCCCGCCGAAGCATGCGCGTAGAAAACGGTGCGTGTGTTCGTCTCCTGCAGCAACCGCTCCAGGTCAGTCACGTAATCAGCCAGGTGTTCGACCGGCACGGCCGCGTCTTCGATAAGCGCGATCGGTTTGTAATCACCTTGAACGCCCATCACCAGCCCCACCCCTTCGCTGCGAACATTCCAGACATTCCGGATGTGCTCAGCTTGAAGTGCCCGCACCACGGCATAGCCCTGACCGGCCCGCCGGAGCCTTTCCTCCAGCACGTCCAGCCGATGCACCAGCTCCGCCTCGCTTTCGCCAAAGTATTCGGTAATGAGCACGGCGCCCGGATCTCCCTGAATGAACGTAGCCAGCAGCGGCGCGTAGCCCGGCGCGTGGCGCGTCGCGGCGATGGCCACCCCGTCGAATAGCTCAACGGCCGACGGCTCGGTCTCCAGGATGGTCGTTACGGCACGCAGCGCCTCATTGCGCGTGTGGAAATGTACCACGCCCAGCGCCGTCCGCTTCGGACGTGGCACCAGCTTCACGGTCAGTTCGGTCACGACGGCCAGCGTGCCCTCGCTGCCGCATAGCAGTTGCGCCAGGTTACGCTCGGCCGGGTCCAGCAGGTATTCCAGTCGGTAGCCGCTGTTGCGGCGCCAGTGGCGCGGCGTGTCGCAGGCAATGATGTCGCCTTTCTCGCGCAACAGGGCGTCCAGCTCGCGATAGAGCCGGCCTTCGGATCCATCACGGCGCGTGCGCTCGGCCCAGGCGTCGGCCGCAAGCGGCTCAAAACGCACGGGCGTTCCATCGGCCAGCAGCGCCTCGACCGCATGCACATGCCGGATCATGTTGCCGTACAGAATGGAATGGGCGCCGGTCGAGTTGTTGGCGAGCATGCCTCCCAGCGTGGCGCGCCCCCCACTGGCCGGATCGGGTCCCACCATCAGGCCGTAGGGCTGCAGCGCCTTATTGAGCAGCTCCAGGGGACACCCTGGCTCTACCCGGACCCATCGCGCTTCGGCATTGATTTCCAGAATGCGGTGCAGACGCGGCGTGAAGTCGATCACCAGCGCTTCGTTAACGGCCTGTCCGGCCAGCGACGACCCCCCACCGCGTGGCAATATTGGGATACCGAATTCCTGGGCCAGCTCCAGCGCGGCCTGCACATCGTCGGCATGCGCGGGCAGCAGCACACCGACTGGCTCCATCCGGTACAGGCTGGCATCGGTAGCGTAGAGCGCCCGCGTCATGGGGTCCATGCAGAGCGATCCGCGAAGACGCGGGCGCAGCCGGGCGGCAAATTCTTCCAGGCGCTCGGTCGAAAGCATGGGGCGGGTGGGGCGAACCAGCGTTTCCATGGCGGAATTTACTGCGTGAAACGAACACAGCTACTTCACAACTCCAGCGGCTCGCCAGAGCGCGGCAGCCATACGGTTACCTCGGGATAGAAAAACCGGATGTTGTCGGCCATCCATTCGCGCGCGTCTTCGTCGCCGTGCACCAGGATCACATGGCGGGGCTGAAGGCGCTCGACCAGCCGCAGCAGGTCACGCCGGTGGCTGTGGCCGCTGAAGCGGAAGCGTGCCACCTCGCAGCGAAGCGGCTGCGGACCGCGCTGCTTGTCGAGCACGATCGCTTCGGCGCCGGCTTCGGCAGCTGCCAGCAGCTGCCCAGCTGGCGAGTCTTCCCGGGCGAATCCTACCAGAAAGATCGCGTGCCGCTCGTCTTCCACCAGCAGCTGCGCCATCCGGTTCGAGAGCGACCGCTCGAACATCATCCCGCTGCTGAGCACGTAGATGGCCGCTTCGGCCAGCGCCTGTTTCACAGCTTCCAGGCGCCGAGGCAGCCGCCGCTGCTCGACGCGAAATACCTCGAACGATGGATCGAGCCGGGGTGTCACGAAGCGCGTCCGATCGTACAGATCGGCAACGGCCCGCATGGTTCCAGCCGTATAGACGGGCACGTCGGCGGGAAGGGTCTTTTCTCGCTTGAGCCGGTCGATCACAGCCAGCACTTCCTGCGCTCGTCCAAGCGCAAAAGCCGGCACCAGCACGCTACCGCCCCGATCCAGCACGCGCCGCACCGCCTCGCCGAAGCGTTCCTCCTCCAGGCGGCGTGTGGTGCGTTCGGCTTCAGGATCGGCCCCGGCCGTCGATTCCAGAATGAGCACATCGACCGGCTCCTCCGGATAGTCGCCTCCCGGAATGATAGCCTGCGCCCGGAGGTTGGTGTCGCTCGTGTAGAACACACGCTGGCGACGGCCGTCTTCCTCGTGCGTCAGCAGTACCCCGGCTGCGCCCAGCACATGGCCGGCATAGTAGAATCGGGCACGCACGGGCGAGCGCCCCCGCAGCCCTGTTACGTTGAAGTCCTGTCCCGGCTCATGCGTTAGGTACAGGTAGCTGTATCCCTCCAGTTGCTTTTCGTCGAAAAGCGGCCCGTAGTTTGAGCGCCCTTCCTGCAGCCGGCGACGTTGCAGACGGGCCGATGCGGGCAGCAGCAGATCGGCAAGCTGGCGCGTAACGCGCGTCATGTGCACCAGCACGTGCGGAAACTCTCGCAAAAGAACAGGCAGCGCACCGATGTGGTCATGGTGCGCGTGCGTGATAATGGCGTGATCTATGTACCAGTCCGGATTTCGGTGGATCAGCTCGAAGCGCGGCAGGCTTTCGGGTCCTTCTTCGTTTGGATCGACCCCCACGTCGAGCACGAGACCTGTCCCATCCAGCTTCACGAAATAACAGTTGGCCCCAATCGCCTCGGTATCACCCAGCGCTACGAAAATCATCTGCGGTTGCGCCTTGCCATTCAATGCATGCAATGAAGCAACTCCTGTTCAAACCGGTCCAGGCTGCACGTCCAAACCGGCCCTTGAAACTTTTTGTTTCCCTGTTTGAACGCGCTTCATGTTGGCCGCTGGCCGTATCGTTCCAGAAAATGCACAATGCTTTCGATGCCCTGTCGGAAGCGATCCAGCCCAAAGTGTTCGTTGGGTGAATGGATCGCGTCCGAATTCAACCCAAAGCCCATGAGGACGCTGTCGAGCCCCAGCAGCCGTTTGAAGTCGGCCACAACAGGAATGGAACCGCCCTCGCGGGTGAAGTAGGGCCGGCGTCCAAACACGCGGGCCATGGCTTCGGCGGCCGCCTGCATAGCCGGATGGCGCGTATCGACCAGCACGGGATGACCGCCATGCAGCGGCGTAAAACGCAACGTGCACGTGGAGGGTGTCTTCTGCTCAAAGTAGCGGCGGGTTTTCTCGACGATGTCGTCTGGGTCCTGATCGGGCACCAGGCGCATGGAAAGCTTGGCCCCGGCCTTTGCGGGCAGCACGGTTTTGGCGCCCTTGCCCTGATAGCCGCCCCAGATGCCGTTCACGTCCAGCGTCGGTCGTGCTGTGATCGCCTCCAGAATGGTGTACCCCTTCTCGGTACGGACGGCCGACACGCCGATCTCCTCCATCCAGGCTTTTTCATCGAAGGGCAGCTCCTGAAATGTACGGCGCTCCTCTTCGGTCAGGGGCCGCACGTTGTCGTAAAAGCCCGGAATCGTGATCCGATGGTCTTCATCGTGCAGCTCAGCGATCAGCCGGGCCAGTACGTTGATCGGGTTTTCGACGGCACCCCCATAGACGCCCGAGTGCAGGTCACGAGCCGGACCGGTCAGCTCCACCTCCACGTAAGCCAGGCCACGTAACCCGTAGGTAATCGACGGCACGCCCGGGGCGAACATGGCCGTGTCGGAAATGAGCACCACGTCGGCCGCCAGCAGCTCGCGATGGGCTTCGATGAAAGGCGCCAGATGCACCGAACCCGACTCCTCCTCACCTTCCAGCAGGAACTTCAGGTTTACAGGAGGTGCGCCGACCGTCTTCAGGTAGGCTTCAGCCGCCTTTATCTGCATGAAAAGCTGACCCTTGTCATCGCAGGCACCCCGCGCGTAGAGGTTGCCATTCCGGACTTCCGGTTCAAAGGGCGGCGATGTCCAAAGCTCCAGTGGATCGGGCGGCTGCACATCGTAGTGGCCATAGACGAGCACAGTCGGCCGCGTCGCGTCCACCGTGTACGCGGCATAGACGATGGGATGCCCCTCGGTCTCGAACACCGCTACCTTCGGAAAGCCCAGCTTCCAGAAATGCTCGGCCAGCCAGTCAGCCGCCCGCCGTACCTCGGACGCATAGTCCGGATCGGTGCTGATCGAGGGAATGCGCAACAGGCCTTTCAGCTCCTCTACAAATCGCTCAAAATGAGCAGCAACATAAGCCAAGGGTTGGTTGCCCATAATCAGGAGGATTTTATTCTCGAACGAGGTTAAAAGTAGTACAAGCCGAAGTTCTCTGAAGTGCCGGGTCGAGGTCTCAATCTGACTTTCAAAGAGTTTTTATGGCTTCGGGGTTGCTTTATGAAGTGGATTTTCAGAGTTTTTTTTCAGCTTTATTGCCATGAGGCATGCGAAGCCTTTATCCCATAACACTTCTGCTCAGTGCGACGCTACTGGTACCATCTATACCCTGGTCAGCGCTTCAGTCGGTAAATCGTACACTTCCGGGCTCGTTCTGCCCACGCCGAACATGTCCCCACCAAACACGGTCCTGCCTATGTCATAGCCATGAGCGCACACTGCTCTGGCAGCAATGTCACCATGAAGATCCTTCCACGCCTGGTCATACGCTTCTCCTACCTTATGGTCCATTGTCTGGTGGAGCGGTGGGATTTGTACCTAACAGGGTGGAGGTCTATTTGATCACAGTGCCTTTGCCTGCCCTTTCCCGCTTAAGCAAGGAGATTTTCCATCCCCCGCGCAGCCTGTAGCTTCATAAGCCCGGGCTAGGGCTTTGTCATCAACCATTGTTTGTCATTCCCAATACAAACTTGTGACGGTTATGGCTGCGCTCGCTTTCTCTCACCGTATTCAAGGGATGTTTTTGCTCCAGTTTTTTGCGACGTTGGCAACGGTTGTGGCCTATGCCCAGTCAGATACGAACCGAGTCGCTTTTGAGATTGTCTTAGAGCCAATTACCATCACTGCCCGTGTACTTCACCTTGGCGCACGTGAGGCTACGCTCAATAGAGAAGCGCTTTACGAGCTAGTAGAAAGCCATGGGGTGGGATTGATCCGAAGGGGGTTATCGCTGACTCCCGACTTCTATCTACAGGGCTTCAAGCGAGGAGAGGTTGCTGTAACCATTGATGGAGAACGGTTCTATCATGCCTGCCCGAATCGCATGGATCCCCCCTTGGTGCGGGTTAATCCATTAGAACTCGCCTCTATATCAATCGATCCGAGTGGTTTGGCGTTGCAGTCAGGTCTTGGGGGACAGGTAGCTTACAAAAGGCGGTCCCCTACACAAGCCTGGGAAGTGAATGCGGCTCTTCAGTCCCGCCTAGGAGCCGAGTCCAGCTTCGAAGGAGCTGTGACCGCCTCTGGGCAGCAGCATCGGCTTTCCCTGCGATGGCTTTCACCCCGTTCCTATACCACAGGCCGTGGGCAATCTTTCGGGACTTTGTACGGCTATCGTCACGCACACATACGCAGCCACTGGTTTGAGGGCAGTCTGGAAGGACGCCGGGGTAGCTTTCAGTATGGTGGGGGATATTTCCAGACGCGTGATCTGCCATTCCCTTACCTCAAGATGGATGAACGCGACAATCAGCTCGGCCACGCTTTCCTGGCATATGCGGGCCACCGCCTATATGCCAATTACAGTTGGCATGTCATGGACAACGGGTTGCGTTCCGCGGGGCATATGATGCCGATGAAAACCGAAGCGCAAAACGTTACAGTAGGACTGGTCGGTGCCTTGCAACCCACATCAACCGATTACGAGCTATACTATCGGTTCTGGGATGCCCGAGTTACGCAAGAAGGTCGTTCGTCTATAATACAGGCTTCCGTACCTGCTGTGCGCATGGTAGGGGGCAGCATAGCCCAATCTTTCCGCCTGGCAGCCTTCTGGATAACAGGTCGCGTGGGCATAACTTCCATCACGTTAGGCAATAAGGATCGCTTAGAGCTTTTCCGTATGCTCTATCCAGCTGCAAAAGCCCAGCGCTGGTTTGTGCCGTTTGCATTGGGTCTATCGCACCGCACCACCGCTGGTTCACACGCTCAATGGGGGTTGCAAATAGAGATAGTCAGCGAGGCACCTGAGGTAGAGCAACTGTACGTAGGAATGCATGGAATGATGGATCAACCACATTGGGTTGCCAATCCTACATTGGCGCAGCCGGTACGTCTCGGGCTACAATGGAGCGGTCAGTGGCAACATATAACACTGCGCCTTTACGGCACCCACGTTTGGAACTACGTTTATCTGCAGCGACTGGAGGCTCATGCAGCAGCATGGCAGACCTATCGCAACATACATGCCTTGTTACTTGGGGGTGAAGCCCGCCTGGATTGGTCCTTTGGTACCGTGCAAACGAGCTACACGTGGGGCCAAGATCTCACGGCACGGAATCCCCTGGCCGAAATGCAACCCTGGACGGTTCGGGCCCGACTGCATATGCCGGAACGTTGGAGCCTTCAAGGCTGGATAGCTCTTACCTATCAGGCTCGTCAGGATAGAGTAGACCGCTCACTACAAGAAATCACCACTCCTTCCTGGCACCGCATTGATCTAGGGGTACGCTATCACTACCGTCCCGCTGAGTTACGCCTAGAGGTACACAATGTATTGAACCGAACGTACCGGCAACACCTTTCCTACCTGCGCAATCCATACAGAACCGCCGCACCTGTTTATGAACCGGGCCGAACCTTACTAATCAGCCTATTGCTGCAACTTTAGGTGCAAGCGCCTCGCGGGTTGACCCGCGAGGCGCTCATGTTTTTCTAAACATTCCAGGTTCAGCATCCAGGCCAAAATGTGACCGATGCAGCAATTGCGCTGGCGGCAAGACCCGCAGGGCTTACCGCGTATAGATCTCCATAAGAATCAGGATCTAGGAGATCCTCACAGCTCGCTTTCGTCGCGCCAGCGGCGCAATCGCCAGGGCGAGAGCGTATCGGGCCGCACCAGCAGAAAGTTGACGTTGCCACTGCTTCGAAACAGGCTACCCTGTTCCAACGTGACCAGCAGATTGAACGAACGCACGACGCGGGCCTGCCGGCCGTTGTCGAAGACTTCCTGCAGCAGCACCTGATTCCACTGAAGTTGAACGGCGCTGGTGGCCAGAAACAGCCGCCGCGTAGCCTCCAGTTCCTGTGAAAATCCCCACTGGCGCTCGACCTGCGCATCGTAGTCATAAAAGACAAACACAAAGGCCGAGTCGAGCAGCAGCTCGTACAGGCTGATGTCGCGCAATTCGTAGGCAGTCTTAAAGTTTTGGAAGAAGCCCTCAATGGTGCGCGGATCGCCCATGAGCACGGCGAACGGGTCACCTTCCTCCAGCGCAGGCGCAAACGGATTGCATCCGCCCAGCCCGATCAGCAGCAGTCCAACCAGCAGGAATGGCCGCGTCATGGGTTTCGGTGCTTTTTTCAAAAGCTAAGACATCGGCGGCTGGAGAAAAAGTCCGCGTGCTTGTAGATTGCGCCGACACGCAACCGAACCCTGACGCATCATGGCCTTGGAGATCGATCTGATCGGACGAGTAGCCCTTGTGACGGGTGCCAGTCGGGGCATTGGCCGGGCACTGGCCGAGGGGCTGGCCCAGGCCGGCGCTACGGTGGCCGTCCACTACCACCAAAACCGCGAAGCGGCCGAAGTGCTCGCCACCCAATTGGGCCACGGCGCCCGCGCCTTTGGGGCCGATCTGGCCGACGTGGCTGCCTGCCGCCATCTGTTCAATGAAGTGCTGGCTGCCTACGGCCAGCTTGACGTGCTGGTCAATAATGCAGGCGTGGCAATCGGTGCCGAGCTGGATGCCACCGTCGAGGTCTGGCAGGAGGCCTGGGAACGCACAATGGCCGTCAACCTCCGGGCGCCGGAGTTGCTCTGCCGCCTGGCCATCCAACAGTTTCTGAAACAGGGCGGCGGCCGCATCATCAACATCGCCTCGCGGGCGGCCTTCCGAGGCGACACGCCCGAATACATGGCGTATGCCGCCTCCAAGGGGGGCCTGGTGGCACTGACGCGCTCGATCGCTCGGAGTCCGAAACTGGGCCGCGCTGGCATCCGCGCCTTCTTGGTGGCGCCAGGCTTCACACACACTGACATGGCGCAGGATTTTATCGACCGCTACGGCCCTGAAATTGCCCTGGGCGACATTGCGCTGGAGCGGCTGACCGAACCCGAAGACCTGGCGCCCCTCGTGGTACTGCTGGCCAGCGGCCTGGCCGATCACGCCACCGGCTGTACGATCGACGTAAATGCCGGCAGTTATGTCCACTAAAGTGCTTTGCCTGCCATGAGTGAACCGGTCGATCACCTGTTGCACCTGCTGAATCTGGAACGCATTGAGGAAAACATCTTTCGCGGGCCAAGCCGCGACATCGGCAGCCCCACCGTGTTCGGAGGCCAGGTGCTTGGCCAGGCGCTGCGGGCGGCCGCCTACACGGTGCCGCCTGAACGCCGGGCCCATTCGCTCCATGCCTACTTCATCCTACCTGGTGATCCGAACGCCCCCATCGTGTACCTGGTTGAGCGATTACGTGACGGACGGAGCTTCACCACGCGCCGCGTAACGGCCATCCAGCACGGCCGCCCGATTTTCAACCTGGCCGCCTCGTTCCAGATCGAAGAGCCCGGCGTGGCACACCAGGATCCCATGCCCGACGTGCCCCCGCCGGAAGAGCTGATCTCCGAAGCAGCGCTGCGCCGCCAACTCGCCCAGCAGGTGCCTGAGGTGCTTCGGCCGTTCCTGGTGCACGAACGCCCTATCGAGATCCGTCCGGTCGAGCCCATCAACCTGCTGTTTCCCGAAAAGCGTCCACCCCGGCGCCATGCCTGGATCCGCGCGGCTGGTACGCTCCCCGACGATGACCCTGCGCTGCACCAGAGCGTGCTCGCCTACGCATCGGATTTCGGTTTCATGGGGACGGCCATGCTGCCGCACGGCCTGTCATTCCTGCAACCGCACGTACAGGCCGCCAGCCTGGATCATGCCATGTGGTTCTATCAACCGTTCCGTGCCGACGAATGGCTGCTGTTCGCCATGGAAAGCCCGGTGGCAGCCCACGCCCGAGGACTGAACCGCGGCCTGTTCTTCCGACGCGACGGCACGCTTGTGGCCGCTGTCGTCCAGGAAGGCCTCATGCGCATCCGATCGGATTGAGCCGGGTTTTGGAACAATTTTTCCCGCTTTAGCAACCTTGCCTGGACCGATCACCAAGCTGCAACTGACGCGTCATCGCTACGCCAGAGATTGCCCGTGTACTTGCCGCCCCTGGATCGGCAAAAAGCACCAGACCGATACGACGATTGTTTGCCTCGAAGTGCCCATGGCCGAAAGTGACGAAGCCGCGCCGGGTGTCCTGCTGGATTTCGACGCGGCCGGCAACCCGTAGCCTTAAAACGCCTCGACGCCTCCCACCAGGTTACCCTGCAGATCAAGCCAGCGTTGATGGTCCTGTAGCTTCACCCCACCCGTGCAAAACCCAGTGAACGCGTAGCGTAGAAGCGATCGTAGTAGGCACGGAGCATTGCATGCTCAGGCGCCTCAAGGTTTGGATCGCGGCGGATCAACTCGAAGGCGGCCTCTCGGGCTTTCATCAAAATAGGCTGGTCTTGGGTGATGTCTGCAATTTTCAAATCAGGCAGTCCGCTCTGGCGCGTGCCGAAAAAGTCACCCGCTCCACGTAGCTTCAGATCCATCTCGCTGATTTCGAAGCCATCGTTCGTCTCGGCCATCACCCGCAAGCGTTCCTCGGCCTCGGCCGTGCGCCGGTGGTCTACCATCAGGATGCAGTAGCTCTGCTCAGCCCCGCGTCCGACGCGCCCCCGAAGCTGGTGCAGCTGGCTCAGCCCAAACCGCTCAGCGTGCTCGATGATCATCACCGTCGCGTTCGGCACATCGACGCCCACCTCGATCACCGTCGTGGCCACCAGAATGTCGGTCTCGCCATTTTTGAACCGCTCCATGGCCTCCTCCTTTTCGTAGGGCAGCATGCGGCCGTGGATCAGGTCCACACGGTAAGGCTGAAACTGCTCCTTAAGCCGTTGGTAGCCGTTCTCGGCGTCTTGCAGGTCCATTTTTTCGCTTTCCTCGACGAGCGGATAGACCACATAGGCCTGGCGCCCCTGACGGAGCTGCTCCCGGAGAAAGGCGTACACCTCCCCGCGACGTTTTTCGGAGCGGATCCAGGTTTCGACTGGCTTGCGTCCGGCCGGCCGCTCGTCGATGATCGACACATCCAGATCGCCATAGAGCGTCATGGCCAGCGAACGCGGGATCGGCGTGGCTGTCATGAGCAGCATGTGCGGGCTCTCGCCCTTGTTGAACAGTTCGGCCCGCTGCACCACCCCGAAGCGGTGCTGCTCGTCCACAATGGCCAGCCCCAGCCGATGAAACTGCACGGTCTCCTGAATCACCGCATGCGTGCCCACGGCCACGTGCGCCCGACCTTCGGCCAGATCGGCCAGGATTTCTTCGCGAAGCGACTTGCGCTGCCCCCCCAGTAGCAGCCGCACCTCGACGCCCAGCGGCTCCAAATAGCGGCGCATGTTCGCATAGTGCTGCTCGGCCAGGATTTCCGTAGGCACCATAAAGGCACTCTGGTAGCCGTTGTCTACTGCATGCAGAATGGCCGCCATGGCAACCACCGTCTTGCCGCTCCCCACGTCACCCTGGATAAGCCGGTTCATTTGCAACCCCGACATGGTGTCGCGGATAATGTCTTCCAGGGCCCGCTTCTGGGCGCTTGTCAGCTCGAACGGAAGAATTTCATGCAAAAAGCGATGATAGCGCTCGCCGGGCGGTCCAAAACGGGGTCCAGCCACAGCCTGGCGGATCTGCTTCGTCCAGGCCAGCATGAGCTGGATAAAGAACAGCTCCTCGAACTTGAGCCGCGTGCGCGCCCGCTCCAGCTCTGCCTGACTCCGCGGGAAGTGCACAGCCCGCAGCGCTACGCGGCCATCCATCAGCTCATAGCGCGTGCAGATCCATTCAGGCAGAATCTCCGGAAGCTTCAGCCCATGCTGCTTGAAAAACGTGTACAGAATGCGACGCAAGGTGCGGCTGGTGATGCCGACTTTCTCCAGGGCTGCGCTACCCGGATACAGGGCGATAATGCGGCCGGTGGCCAGTGCGGCCCCCTCGCCGTCGAGCCGGTCGAAGTCCGGATGGGTCATCGAGAACGTGTAGCCGAAACGCTGCACCTTGCCGTGAAAGGCCACCCGATCGCCTGGCTTGAAGGCTTTTGCCACCCAGCTTAGGCGGTTAAACCAGACGCACTTCAGGTGGCCGCCGCTTTCATCCTCCAGGATCAGCTCGAAGCGCTTGCGGCCTTTTCCTTCCACCACACCCGCAGCGCGTACGGTTCCAACAACCGTCACGGCCCCCATGCGCTCGTCCAAGCGTCGAAGCGGAACGATCGTCGAGCGGTCCAGATAGCGCCGCGGGAAGTAGTGCAGCAGGTCTCGGACGGTGTGCACGCCCATGCGGGCCAGTACCTCGGCCCGACGCGGTCCTATCCCGGCCAGGTAGCGCACCTCAGTGGACAGGATATTCAGATCGGCCACGCCAGTGATTCCGTACGGTTGCGTTTGTTAAGAATTTAACGCATTTCCCCACCCGGCACATCCCCTGCACGCAAAAACTTAATACCCCAGCCGGTAACTTTACGCCCGAGCGTCCGTAGGCCCGGAGAAACTTCCTTTTTCACGTAGGTACCCAATGCCATGTTACGTCAACTGCTTTTAGCCGGACTGTGGCTGCTGCTGTTCGTTCCAACGACGCTACGCGCCGATCCGACGCATTCCCCTGACACCACCAACGCCTACGTGGCACGCATCCTCCTCGCACTTGACAGCCCGCAGGCGCACTTGCAGAACTGGGGATTGGAAGAAACGCTCTACCTTGCCGCGCATCATGCCGAAGTCCTGCCTATTGCCCGTCTGTTTGCGGCTGTGGTGTGCGTCTACGAACAGGCCGTCGATGATCAGCGAAGGCTGGCGCTGGCTACGCTGCTCAGCTTCGATGCCGACGAAGCCCGCGCCTACGTGCACGGCCATGCCACCGAAGTAGAACAACAGGAAGCCCGCGACCGATGGATCCGCGTACTTAACGGCCGGCTGTAGCTTGCACAAAGCCACAAAATCCTCAAAACAATCGTTGCAGCAGGGGCATGGCATCGCCGTGCCCTGTTTTTTGTGCGAACAATGGAAACTCCCGGCCCACAAGCGCTTTTCTAAACAAGCGTTTCCCGACAACCAAGATCCCCTACCTCCCATGATTCCGGTACTGCTGAGCATGCTGCTATTTTTCGGTTTTGGTCAAGACGACATGCCTAAGGTGGGCGATCCGGCTCCTGACTTTGAGGCAAAGGCCACGGGTGGCAAGACCATTCACCTGAGCGAGCTGCGCGGCCAATGGGTGGTACTCTACTTCTATCCCAAGTCGTTCACGCCAGGTTGCACGACGGAGGCCTGCACGCTGCGCGACGCCTACGAAAAGATCCAGTCGCTGGGCGCTGTCATCCTTGGCGTGAGCCTCGATGACCTGGAGACCCAGGAACGCTTCAAGGCCGAGTACAAACTGCCCTTTGACCTGATCAGTGACCACAACAAGAAGATCGCAAAGGCCTACGGCGTGTTAGGCATGGGCGGACTGTACGCGAAGCGCGTCACGTTTCTGATTGACCCCGAAGGCCGCATCGCCCACATTTTCGAAAAAGTCGACCCGGCCCGCCACGACCGCGAGGTGTACGAGACGCTCAAGCAACTCCAGCAAGCGGCCAAGTCCTGAGTAGCTGCCGCCGCCCCTCTGTGCTCAGGACGGCTCCCTGTCGGGAGGCCGGCCCTGGGTGAGATATGCCCGAAGGCGCTCCAGCACGGCTGGCTTCCTGGATTGCTCTGCACGCTATCTCCCGGTCGGCCACTATTTCTCCAGGATAACGAAACACCACGCCAAACGGCGTAAGCATGGTAGCAGACACCAGTTCTTCCTGCAGTGAAGAATCAGCCCGTGCTGCCAGTTCCAGGAGGAACCCGAGGTCATGCGTTTTGGGAAAGGGGATCTGATGACGCACCAGAAAAGCCTTCAGGAATTTCTCAGCGGCCTGCTGCGCGTGAAATGCCGTTGCAAAATAATCTTCCTGCTCCATCGCAAGCAGATATTCGGCGGCCTGAAGATCTCCTTCAGCCTTCCGAAGCCATCCGTGTACGAAGTCCCAGACGACCTGCTCACGTGTTCGCTTCATAGAGTACCTTGCCCCAGTGATGGGCGGGATAGGCGAGCCCCCACCACGTCTCGAGTCTCTTCGAACGTTTGAAAACAAGTTGTACAGGCACAGTACTAAGCCGACTGAACTCCTGGGCAACTTTCCATTGCTCACCGCGCGGCGGAGGATTCGCTGTGACCACCACCAGGTCCAGATCGCTCCCTTCGTGAGGTTGCCCGTAGGCGTACGAACCGAAGAGAACTGGGCTAAAATCGCCGGACAATCTGTCTGACGATTTCCGGAAGGCGCTCCAGCACGGCTGTTGTTGGGGCGTTGGCCATCTTTCATGATGCGGCTGGCTGCTATGCACGAAAAGCTCTGGCGCACAGACTGGCAAAGGTACACAGGCCCCATGGCTCACCATTGTGGTGGGCCCGGCAGGATTCGAACCTGCGACCGTCGGATTATGAGTCCGCTGCTCTAACCGCTGAGCTACGGGCCCTGCCTGCAGCGCAAAGCAACCGCATTGCCCGCCTTCAGGATCCCCAAAATAGCCACTTCTAATTTTTTAAGCAAATCACCCTATGATGCTTCAGAGATCTTATCTTTTCTCGAATTTTTCCGGAACCCCTTTCATTCAACATAATTTTTTTAGGCGAATAGCCCTTGCGCAAAACTTATTTCATAAATTAACCCTCAACCCAACAGATTGAATCATGAGCACCGTAGAACGTATCGATGAGATCGACGTCCGGATCCTGGAACTGCTCCAGGAGCACGGGCGCATGAAGCGCAACCGCATTGCTGAGGAGGTGGGCCTATCGGTCCCTTCAGTCAGCGAGCGCATGCGCAAGCTCGAAGAACGGGGTGTCATCACCGGCTACCATGCCGTGTTGGATCACAAGCGCCTGCACTTCGACATCACAGCCTTCATCCGGGTAATTGTGGACGGCTCCGAATACTATCCGGAGTTCATCCGCCGTGCCTGTGCGTTGGACGAGGTGCTGGAGGTCCACTCTATCACGGGCGAAGGCTCGCACATCCTGAAAGTCCGCACGCGCAACACAACCACGCTCGAGCGACTCCTCTCCCGCATTCAGTCGTGGCCTGGGGTGCACGGCACAATCACCAGCATTGTGCTGAGCACCTTTAAAGAAACACGACGGTTGCCCGTGGTGCCCACCGAGCTGGTCCCTGTGGAAGAATTTGAAACTTCCTGAATCCAACCCTCAAACCAACCTGCCACCCATGAACAAGCTGTTGCTGGATTACAACGTCCTTGCGGCAACCAAAACGCGCCTATCCCTCAACGGGACACGCAACCAGAAGCCCCAGCCCATGGATATTGAGCGTATCTTCGGCGAGAACGTCTTCTCGCTGGAAGAGATGAAAAATCGGCTTCCCAAGAAGGTCTATGAAAGCTTGGTGGCTACCATCGAAAAAGGGGAGCCGCTCTCGCCGGAGATCGCCGACACCGTGGCGCTGGCCATGAAGGAATGGGCCATCGAGAAGGGCGCCACGCACTTCACGCACTGGTTCCAGCCCCTGAACGGCATGACCGCCGAGAAGCACGAAAGCTTCATCACGCCGAATAAAGGGGGCGGTGCCATTGCCGTATTTTCGGGGCGGGATCTGATCCAGGGGGAGCCAGACGCCTCCAGCTTCCCCAGCGGTGGCCTGCGGGCCACGTTCGAGGCCCGCGGCTATACGGCCTGGGATCCCACTTCGCCGGCCTTCATCATGGAAAACCCCAACGGCGCTTATCTGGCCATTCCGACGGCCTTTGCCTCGTGGACCGGTGAAGCGCTCGACCACAAGATCCCGCTCCTGCGTTCAATGCACGCGCTCGACAAGCAGGCCCGGCGCGTGCTCCGGCTCTTCGGTGTCAAAGACGTCCATAAGGTCTATCCCACCGTTGGAAGTGAGCAGGAGTACTTCCTGATCGATGAAGAATTCTACTATCGCCGGCCAGACCTGATCACCTGTGGCCGCACCCTCTTCGGGGCTAAGCCGCCGCGCGGGCAGGAGATGGAAGACCACTACTTCGGCTCCATCCCCGAGCGCGTACTGGCCTTCATGCTGGAGGTGGAAAAAGAACTCTACAAGCTGGGCGTGCCGGTCAAGACGCGCCACAACGAGGTGGCCCCGAGCCAGTACGAGATTGCCCCGCTCTTCGAGAATGCCAACCTGGCGGCCGACCATCAGCAGCTCGTCATGCAGACACTCAAAAATGTGGCGCGTCGCTATGGGCTGGTCTGCCTGCTGCATGAAAAGCCGTTCGCCGGCGTCAACGGCTCGGGCAAACACAACAACTGGTCCATGTCCACCGACACGGGCATGAATCTGCTCGACCCGGGCGACAATCCGCACGACAACATGCAGTTTCTGTTCTTCTGCGCGGCCGTCGTGCGGGCCGTCCACAAACACCAGGACCTGCTGCGCATCTCGGTAGCCACAGCTGGCAACGACCACCGGTTGGGCGCCAACGAAGCACCGCCGGCCATCATGAGCGTCTTTCTCGGTGAGCAACTCGAGGACATCTTCAACCAGCTTGAAAACGGCGGCGTCCGCGGCAGCAAACAAGGCGGCCTGCTGGGGCTTGGCGTGCCGGTGCTACCGCCGCTGCCGCGCCACGCCGGCGACCGCAACCGCACCTCGCCGTTTGCCTTCACCGGCAACAAATTTGAGTTCCGGGCCGTCGGTGCCTCTCAGTCGATTTCCTTCCCCAACACGGTGCTCAACACCATCGTGGCCGACACGCTGGACGAGATGGCCACGATGCTTGAAGAAAAGCTTAAAGCCAAAGGCAAGCGCACAAAGCAGGCTTTTGAGGAGGCCGTCGCCGAGGTGCTCCGCGAGGTCATCCGCGAGTCGAAGCCGATCATCTTCAATGGCGACAACTACTCGCCCGAGTGGCACGCCGAGGCTGAGCAGCGCGGCCTGCTCAACCTGCCCAATACAGTGGAGGCGATTGCGCACCTGCTCGATGAAAAGAACGTTCAGCTCTTCGAGCGCCACGGCGTGCTTAGCCGCCGCGAACTCGAAAGCCGCTACGAGATCCTGCTGGACCAGTACACCAAGACGATCAACATCGAAGCCGAAACGGCCGAGTACATCGCGCGCACAATGATCCTGCCGGCCGCGCTTCGCTACCTGCGCGAGCTGACCGAGACGCTCGACGAGGCCAAGGATCTGGGCCTGAACGTGGCCGGCGTACGCGAAACGGCCGAAGAAGTAGCCACGCTCATCAACGAGCTACGCCAGCGGCTCGATGTGCTGATTGCCGAAAACCAGAAGCGCGGCGAAACGCTCGAGGAAAACGCACGCCACAAGTGCTACAACGTGCTGCCGGCCATGCAGGCCGTGCGCGAGGTGGCCGATCGGCTCGAGCGCGTCGTGCCGCACGCGTACTGGCCCATGCCCACCTACCGCGAAATCCTTTTCGTGAAATGATTTTGCGGCCGTTGCGGTTCAACAGGCCCGCGTCGATCCGACGCGGGCCTGTTTTTTTCTCCGGGGATTGTTCCTATCTTGCAGGGTAAAGGACCAGGACAGCAGACGTGCGCATGTCTTCGCCACCTTCGCCTTCGAGCGAACAGGATCGGGCCTTTGTGGCCAAAGCGCTGCAGGGCAATGAGGCTGCCTATCAGGCATTGATGGACAAGTATCGTCTGGCGCTGCGCCGCCATATTGCCCGGCTCGTACGCGACCCCCGCGACCTGGATGATCTCGTGCAGGAAACCTTCATCAAAGCCTTCACAGCACTGTCCACCTACTCTACCGAGTACGCCTTTTCGACCTGGCTCTACAAGATCGCCACCAACCACGCCATCGACTATCTGCGCCGCAAGAAATTTAAAACATGCTCGCTGGACGAACCCATCCAAACAAAAGACAGCACGCTCGAACGGGAGCTGGCCGACACCACCTACTTCCCCGACCGGCATATCGTGGAAGACCAGCAGCGCATGCTACTGCAGGAAGCCATTAATGCCTTACCTGAAAGGTACCGGCGCGTCATCGTGATGCGCCACCAGCAGGAAAAATCCTACGAGGAAATCGCCGAGGAACTGAACCTGCCGCTCGGTACTGTCAAGGCACACATCTTCCGAGCCCGTCGCCTGCTCTACAAATACCTGCGCAGCAAGCGGAGCGGCCTTTGATCTTTTTTCGCCCTGCACCGCCCCGTTTGTCCCTAACTTTCGGCGTCGCGAAAGTTGCACGCAAGAAAACCTACCAACCATGATTGCCCGCTACACGCGCCCCGAAATGGCGCAGCTTTGGAGCGAGGAGGCGCAGTACCAATCGTGGCTCGAAGTAGAGCTGGCTGCCTGTGAAGCCTGGGCCGCAATCGGCGTCATCCCAAAAGAAGACGTAGAAAAACTGCGCCAGAACGCCCGCTTTGACATCCGGCGCATTCATGAACTGGAAAAGATCACGCAGCACGATGTGGTGGCCTTCACGCGGGCTGTGAGCGAGTCGCTGGGCGAAGAACGTCGCTGGATTCACTACGGCCTTACCTCGTCCGACGTGGTAGACACCGCCTGGTCTTACCGCCTGAAGAAGGCCAACGAGCTGATCCTGGAGGCGCTGGATCACTTTCTGGAGGTGCTGGCGCGGCGAGCCCGCGAGCACAAGTACACGCTCATGATCGGCCGCACGCACGGCGTGCACGCCGAACCGACCACCTTCGGGCTCAAGCTGGCGCTCTTTTACGACATGATGCAACGCAACCGGGCGCGCTTCGTGGGGGCAGCCGAGGAAATGCGGGTCGGCAAACTCTCAGGTGCCGTGGGCACGTTCGCTCACATTCCGCCCGAAGTCGAACGCATCACCTGCGAAAAGCTGGGCCTAAAGCCAGCGCCCATTTCCACCCAGGTGCTGGCCCGCGACCGCCATGCCCACTACCTGTCGGTGCTCGCGCTGATCGGCGCCACGCTGGAGCAACTGGCCGTCGAGATTCGGCATTTGCAGCGTAGCGAGGTGCGCGAGGTCGAAGAAGCCTTCGGCAAAGGCCAGAAGGGCTCATCGGCCATGCCGCACAAGCGCAACCCGATCGCTTCTGAAAACATCACGGGCGTGGCCCGGTTGCTGCGCGGCTATATGATTTCGGGCTACGAGAACGTGGCGCTCTGGCATGAGCGCGACATCTCGCATTCGTCCGTCGAGCGTGTCATCCTGCCCGACGCCACCACGCTCGTGCACTACGCGCTGCACCGCTATGCCGGCGTACTCGACACCCTGAAGGTCTACCCCCAACGCATGCGGCGCAACATGGAGCTGACCTTCGGGCTCTACAACAGCCAACGCCTGCTACTGATGCTGATCGACAAAGGCCTGAGCCGCGAGGCTGCCTACGACCTGGTGCAGCCGGCCGCCATGCAGGCATGGGACGAAGAGCGGCCGTTCTATGAGATCGTGCGTCGGCACCCGGCTCTGACAAAGTACCTCACGCCCGAAGAGATCGATGAGGCTTTCAACCCGGAATACCACCTGCGCCATGTGGACGAAATCTTCCGGCGCGTCGGACTGGAATAGGCATAATTTTTAAAGAATCCGACAAACGTTGACGGATTCCCATAGGCTTCGGTACTTTGGGATGTTTAAGGGTGTACCGGACACACATAGACCGCCATGCTGACGGATTTCCTTCCGCTGTTTATCATGATCGCGCTGGCCGCTGGACTGGCCTTTTCGCTGCTCAAACTGGCCGAGATCCTGGGGCCGCACCGTCCCAATCCCATCAAACGCATGCCCTACGAAAGCGGCATGGACCCGGTGGGATCGGCCCGCGAACGCTATACGGTGAAGTTCTACCTGGTGGCTATGATCTTCATCGTGTTTGATGTGGAAATCGTCTTCCTCTACCCGTGGGCCGTCAGCTACCGGGATTTTTTAGAGGCTGGTGCGGGACTGGGGGTGCTGGCAGTTGTTGTGTTTTTCTTAATCATTCTGGCCGTCGGCCTGCTCTACGACATTAAGAAAGGGGGGCTGGAGTTTGACTGAAGTGACCATCGAAACAGCCCATGCCCTGGCTCATTAAACCCATCCGGGTCAAGCCTTGCAACTGACCGATTTGTCCCATGCTGGACCTTCGAGAAGGATTTCTGACGACGCGGCTGGATGTGCTGCTGAACTGGGCACGCTCCAACTCGCTCATGCCCATGCCGATGGGGCTGGCCTGCTGTGCCATCGAAATGATGGCCTTTGCAGGGCCCAAATACGACGTGGCTCGCTTCGGAAGCGAGGCCATGCGTTTTTCTCCCCGTCAGGCCGACCTGATGATCGTGGCAGGCTGGTGCAGCTACAAGATGGCCCATGCCATCCGACGCATTTGGGACCAGATGCCCGACCCTAAATGGTGCATCGCCATGGGGGCCTGCGCCTCAACTGGCGGCATGCATCGCTGCTACGGCGTAGTGCAGGGCGTGGATAACTTCCTGCCCGTCGATGTGTACATCCCCGGCTGTCCGCCACGTCCGGAGGCCGTTCTGCACGCGCTGATGGATATTCAGGAAAAGATTCGGAACGAGTACTCGGTGGCGTTGGACTACGCAAAGGGCGAACCACGTCCGCCCGCCCCGCCAGCGCGTCCATACGTATTGTCGCCGGAAGGCGATGAGCCGGTAGCACGCGAAGTACTGCATCGGCCGTTGAAGTCGACCTGAAGTTGCCATGGCCGAAAACAAACGTCCCAAAACGCACGAAGCGCTGAAGTTTTACTTCACACCGGTCGATCCACCCCGTGCAGATGAACTAAACCCCCACGCCAAAGCGACCACCTACGTGCCAGAGGTGGTGGAAGCCCTGAAAGAGCGCTTCGGCGACGTGATCGAGGAGGTGGAGCTGTACGCGGGCGAGCATACGGTGCGCATCCGCGCCGACAAAATCGTCGAGGTGTGCCGTTTCCTGAAGGAGGAACAGGGCTTCGACTACCTGGCCGACCTGGGCGGCATCGACCGCTTTACCGACGAAGGGCGCTTCGAGGTGTTCTACAACCTGGTCTCCATCGCGCAGCGCAAGCGGATCCGCCTGAAGGTGCGCGTCGAAGAAGACAACCCGGTGGTGCCTTCGGTGACGTCCGTCTACCGGGCGGCCAATTGGAACGAACGTGAATGCTACGACATGTTCGGCATTCGCTTCGAGGGGCACCCGGACCTGCGGCGGATGTACATGCCGGAGGACTTCGAGTACCACCCGCTCCGCAAGGAATTTCCGTTGCTGGGCATTCCGGGCTCTCTACCGCTACCGCCCCAGACGCCAGGTGGTCCGCTAACACGTGACCAATTCCCGCGGGCGCACGGCTATGTGCCCCCGCCGGGCTTCGAGGAACCTCCGGCCGAGGACGAGGAAGTTTCCGAGCACTGAGTAACACCGACCATGAGCACGGCGCCAAGCCTTGTAGGACCCGACCGGCACGGCCTGTTCAACTTCTGGCCCCGCCACAACGCGGCTATCTATCGCCGGTTGGAAACCAAGCACACCTGGCTGGAAGAACGACATCGCCCACCGGGCGGCGACGGAGAACCCGACCCGCTCGAACACGAGATGATCCTCAACATCGGGCCCCAGCACCCGGCCACGCATGGCGTGCTCCGGTGCATCGTCAAGCTCGACGGTGAGGTCATGGAAAAATGTGTACTCGACCTGGGCTACCTGCACCGGGGTCTGGAAAAGGTGGCCGAGCACAAGACCTACCAGGAGTTCATGCCCTATACCGACCGCATGGACTACCTGTCGCCCTACTCCAACAACGTGGCCTGGTGTCTCGCCGTCGAAAAAGTGGCCAGCATCGAGGTGCCCGAGCGGGCCCAGTGGATCCGCATGATCATGTGCGAACTGGCCCGCATCTCCAGCCACCTGCTCTGGCTGGGCGTGGGTCTGATGGACGCCGGCGCCGTGTCGGTCTTCCTCTGGGCCTTCAAGTACCGCGAGGAGATCTACAGCATCTTCGACGAAGTGTGCGGGGCCCGCTTTACCGTCTCGCACAGCCGCATCGGCGGGGTGGCCTCGGACCTGTCGCCGACAGCCATCGCCATGATCCGCCGCTTCGTGGAAGAATTCCCCAAAGAGCTGGCCGACTGGGAAAAGATCATCAACCGCAACAAGATCTGGATTGACCGCAACGAGGGCATCGGCGTACTCACTGCCGAAGAAGCCATCGAACTGGGCGTTACGGGCCCTAACCTGCGCGGAAGCGGCGTCGACTACGATATTCGCCGTTTCGAACCCTATCTGAAGTACGACGAGGTGGACTTCAACATCCCCATCCGCACCGAAGGCGACAGCCTGGCGCGGTACTTCGTGCGGATGGAGGAAATGAAGGAAAGCGTACGGATCATCCGCCAGTGTCTAGAGCGGTTGCCCGAAGGCCCCATCCGGAACGACAATGCCAAACTGGCTTATCCCTCCAAGGAGGAGGTTTACTACGCCATGGAGGGCATGATTCATGACTTTCTCTACACCGACGTGGGCGTATGCCCGCCTAAAGGCGCCCACAGCTATCACGCGATCGAGGCTCCCAAGGGCGAGCTGGGCTTCTATATCATCTCGGACGGCACCGGCAAACCATGGCGCGTGCGCATCAAGGCCCCCAGCTTTTCAAACCTGCAGGGTCTCGAATACATGATGGAAGGTGCCATGATCGGCGACATGGTGATCCTGATTGGAACCGTTGACCCGGTCATGGGCGAAGCCGATAAGTAACGACCAACCAGGAAGCCCGATGGCTGACTTTGTTAAAAAACCGGTCGTACCGCTGCCGGATCTGCAACCAGAACCACAGATTCCGGCTGACCAACTTTACTTTACCGAGGAGGAAAAGGCCCAAATCGCTCGCTTCAAAGCGCAGTACCTGGAGCCAGCCGGTGCCGTGATGAAAACGCTCTGGTTGGCTCAGGAAAAATTCGGTTTCCTGCCGCCAGAGGTACTTCAGTTGGTGGCCGACGAGCTGGGCATCCCCTATGCCCAGGTCTACGGTGTAGCCACCTTCTACACCCAGTACTACAAGGAAAAGAAGGGCAAGTACGTGCTGGACGTTTGCACGTGCTTTACCTGCCAGGTGTGCGGCGGCTACGACATCCTGCACTATCTGGAAGAAAAACTAGGCATCCACAAAGGCGAGACCACGCCGGACGGCCTGTTCACCCTACAAGAGGTGGAATGCCTGGGCGCGTGCGGCTCGGCACCGGTCTTGCAAGTATCCAACGGACCGTACGTGCATAACCTGACCCCGGAAAAAGTCGATCAACTGCTGGAGGATCTGAAGCAGGGCAAGCTGCCACCGTTTGTTTCGCTTACGCTGCCCCAGGACGAGGCGGAGCTGAGCGGCAACCGGCGTTCAGACGCCGAGGCCATAGAGTCGTACCGAACCCCCCCGGTCGCCCACCACACGCGCTGAGCCGTATGGAGGCGGTGCGGACATATCGCTGGACGCGCGAGGCCTTCAAAAAACTGGCCGAAGTCGGGCTCGTCGATCCCGACACCCGCCTCGAACTCATCGACGGCGAAATCCTCCAAAAAATGAGCCCGCAATCCAGCCAGCACGCTGCGGCCATTCGCTGGATTGAAGAAGCACTCCGTAGTGTCTTTCCGCTGGACCAATACGACGTGCGCGTGCAGTTGCCGCTGGCGCTGGGGCCGTACAGTGAGCCCGAACCCGACGTGGCCGTCGTCGAAGGCACGCCACGCCAGTATCGCGAGGCACACCCTTCCTCGGCGCTGGTGGTGGTGGAGGTGGCCGATGCCTCGCTGTCGTTCGACCGCACGCGCAAAGCTGCGCTCTACGCCCGGGCCGGCATTCCCGAATACTGGATCGTCAACCTCCTCGACGGCGTGCTTGAAGTCTACCGCCGGCCCGAAGGCAACGCCTACCAAGCACACACAGTGCTGGCACTGCACGAACAGATTGCGCCCCTGGCGCAGCCTGGGGCATTCCTCGAAGTTGCCCGGTTATTTCCAAGCCCTCGCGCCTAACTTGCTGTGCATATGACCACGAACGGAGCTCAAAGCAAAGCCGGAGACTGGCGGAATTACAAGCGGGTATTGCTCCCGCCCATCAAGGATCTGCACCGGCTTGAAGTCTACGAAGCGCACGGAGGTTACCAGACCCTTCGCGAAGTATTGACCTCTGACCGGTGGGATCCCCAGTCGGTGACCGAAGAAGTCAAAAAGAGCAAGCTGCGCGGACGTGGAGGCGCCGGCTTCCCCACCGGACTGAAGTGGAGCTTCATGCCTCCGGTAGACGAGCGGCCTCGTTTCCTGTGCTGCAACGGCGACGAAAGTGAGCCAGGCACGTTCAAAGATCGCCAGCTCATGGAATTCAATCCCCACCAGCTTTTCGAGGGGATTCTGATCGCCTGCTACGCCATGTCGGTGCGCACGTGCTACCTGTATGTGCGCGGCGAGTATGCCAAGTGGATCGAGCACATGGAGCAAGAGCTCGAAAAGCTCTATGCCAAGGGTTATGTGGGGAAGAACATTATGGGCACGGACTTCTCGGCCGACATTGTAATCCATAAAGGTGCTGGTGCCTACATCTGCGGCGAAGAGTCCAGCCTGATGGAGTCGGTCGAGGGCAAGCGGGGCTACCCGCGCATTAAGCCGCCGTTTCCGGCCCAACGTGGCCTGTGGGGCTATCCCACCACCATCAATAATGTAGAAACGCTGGCCAACGTCCCGCTCATTCTGCGGAACGGGGGCGAGTGGTTTGCGTCCATCGGGGCGCCCAACTATCCCGGTCCGGTGCTCTACGGCATTTCGGGCCACGTCAATCGTCCCGGCGTTTACGAATACCCCACCGGCATGCTGATCACCGACCTGATTTACGAGGTAGCCGGTGGCATTCGCGGCGGCAAAAAGCTCAAGGCCGTCATTCCGGGCGGAAGCTCTACTCCCCCCCTGCGGGCCGATATGATTGACGGCGTAACCATGGACGCCGAATCCCTTCGCGAGGCCGGCTCGATGATGGGCACCGCCGGCTTGCTCGTGCTCGACGAAGACACCGACATGGTCTCATGGCTGCGGCGCGTGGCGCATTTCTACGCACACGAAAGCTGCGGCCAATGCACCCCCTGCCGCGAAGGCACCGGCTGGCTTGAAAATATCCTCACACGCATCGACGAGGGCGAAGGCCGGCTGCGCGACCTGGACCTGCTGCTGGACCTGTGCGACCAGATGGAGGGGCGCACGATCTGCGCCCTGGCCGATGCCGCTGCCTGGCCCGTACGTTACACCATCCTCCGCTTCCGCGAGGAGTTCGAGGCCAAATGCAAGCCCAGCCTGATCCCGACAGGCATCGATCTGGCCCCAACCAGCTAAACCCATGCGCTACGCCTCCTACCCTCCTTCGCTGAACGACCTGCTCTTCGAGGAGACAGTGCGGGCACTATTGCCTGACCTCGGAGAGGTAGGCCTGCGCATGAAAATCGACGAATTACCCAAATTTCTGGACCCGAACTTCGTCGAGCGGCGCATGAATCAGCTGCACCGCTACCGAGCTTGGGCCATGGCGGGCATGATTTTCGGTTTTCTGGCCATTGTGCTATTGCTGGTGGCAGCCATCTTCCGTATCGCCTTGCCCGACTACGTGCTCTTTCCCACCGCGCTTTTGTCGCTATCTGCTCCCTACTGGGGAGCCCGGTACGCCCGACTGGGCTATTTTCTCTATGCCTACCGAATGCTTAACCACTTTGTCTACGATCTGATCGTTTATAAAGACTACCGTCCGGCGCTCCATCAGTTGACGGACCAAACCTGAACGCACCATGCCCCGGATTACCATAGACGGCACGGTTTACGAATTCGAAGGGCGGCCGAAGTTGCTGCAGTTCTGTCTGGATCACGGCATCGAGCTGCCCCACTTTTGCTACCACCCGGCTCTGTCGATCCCGGCCAACTGCCGCCAGTGCCTGGTGGAGGTGGGTATGCCGGTCATCGACCGAGAAACCGGCAAGCCGAAACTCGACGAAAACGGCCAGCCCATCATCCAATTCTTGCCCAAACTGCAGACGAGCTGCTCGCTCGACATGGCCGACGGGATGGTCGTCAAAACACATCGCACCAGCGAGAAAGTGGCGCGCGCCCAACGCGACACGCTGGAATTTCTGCTGATCAACCACCCCCTCGACTGCCCAATCTGCGATCAGGCCGGTAAGTGCCCCCTCCAGATCCAGGCGTACAAGTACGGGCCAGAGGGATCTCGCTTTGAATTTCTCAAAGTGCACAAGCCCAAACGGGTGAAATTGGGCCCCCGCGTCATGCTCGACGCCGAACGGTGCATCAACTGCACCCGCTGCGTGCGTTTTACCGATGAGATTTCCAAGAGCCACCAACTCACCATCATCGAACGCGGTGTCAAGAACTATCCGATCACGCCGCCGGGCGTGACGTTCGACGACCCCTACTCCATGAACGTGATCGATCTGTGCCCGGTGGGTGCGCTGACCTCCATCGACGCCCGCTTCAAGGCGCGCCCCTGGGAGATGAGCGCCACCCCCTCCATCACGATCACGAACGCAAAAGGCTCCAACTGCTACTATTGGGTGCGCGACAACCTGATCGTTGAGATCACGGCACGCGCCAACGCGGCCGTCAACGACTACTGGCTACCCGACGAGGACCGGCTCGACTATCACCGCTTCAACGAAAACCGGCCGGACGGCCCCGAGGTGCGCCGCAACGGCCAACGCGTGCGCGTAAGCTGGAAAGAAGCCTACGACCGAGCGGCCGAACTGCTTGCAGGGATCGAAGGCCGCCACATCCTATTCCTGGGCTCGGCCTACGCGACCGTCGAAGACAACTACCTGCTTAAGCGGCTGGCCGAGGCCTTAGGAGCCGACACGCCCGTCTACATCCCCCACATCGAACCCGGCCACGGCGATGGCTGGCTTCGCACCGACGACCGCACCCCCAACGCGCAGGGCTGCCAGCGGCTGGGCATCCTGCCCGTCGACGAAGCGCTCGTGCGAAGCCGCCTCAAAAACGGCGAAATCCGGGCGGTGTACGTGCTCGAAGACGACCCGATCGGCTCCGGCCTCTTCACGGCCGAGACCCTGGCCGACATCCCCGTCATCCTGCACTACTACAACACGACCAACCAAACGCTGGCTGTAGCCGACGTGGCGCTCCCAGCCGCTACGGTGGTCGAGACCGTCGGCACCTACGTCAACTGCGACGGGCACGCCCAGCGCGTACGTCCGGCCAAAGCCATCCGCACAGTCAACCGCGTGCTGATGCAGGAAATCGGCAAAAGCCGTCTGGACCAGCACGGCACCCCTTACGATCGCTGGTACAACGAAAAGCATCAGGTGGACTGCAAGCCGAGCTGGGAAATCCTGCCTGAGGTAGCCGAACGGCTGGGCCATCCGCTGCGCTACAAAGGCCCGAAGTACATCATGCAGGAGATTGCCGAAACGATCCCGGCTTTTGCCGGGGCCACCTACGAAGCCATGGGCCTGGAGGGCGTCCGCCTTGCCGAAGTCGGCGCCGAAGTCTAAGGTGCTTCGCCTTAATGCAAAAAACCCCGTACGCCAGAAACGCACGGGGTTTTTTGCTCTTCAGGCTACCGGCAAGGAACAATGCTGCACCTATGGGCTCGGTACTGTTTCCAATTGCAGCAGGCGTTCGTAGGCCGGCAGCGTCAGAAATTCGATAAAGGAATCAGACAGCACCAGGTAGTCGAGCACTTCAGCCGCCTCACGATAATGGGCCATATCACGCCCGCCCAGTTTCGCCAGCTCTTCTTCGCGCACCTGTGCATACAGCTCGGGCGTGATGAGCTGGCCGTCATCCAGACGCGCTGCGCGATGGACCCATTGCCAGAGCTGCGCGCGGGCAATCTCGGCCGTGGCCGCGTCTTCCATCAGATTGAAGATGGCGGCCGCACCGTTGCCCGAAAACCACTGGTTCAGGTACTGCAACGCCACGCTCACGTTGTTGCGCAAGCCACCTTCGGTGATGCGTCCGCCCGGCACCCGGAAGTCAAGCAAATCGTCGGCCGTCACCTGAACGTCCTCACGCAGCCGGTCCTTCTGGTGCGGATGGTCGCCCAAATAACGGTTGAACACTTCCTCAGCCACCGGAACCAGATCGGGATGGGCCACCCAGGTACCATCGAAGCCCTGTCCGGCTTCCCGCTCCTTGTCCTTACGCACTTCAGCCAGGGCCCGTTCGTTGACCGTCGGATCCCGCCGCGAGGGAATGAAGGCGGCCATTCCGCCGATGGCATGGGCCCCACGCCGATGGCAGGTTTTCACCAGCAATTCCGTGTAAGCGTACATGAACGGCACGGTCATCGTCACCTGCGCCCGATCCGGGAAGATGGGCGCTGTCGCATGGAATTTTTTGATGCAACTGAAGATGTAATCCCAGCGCCCGGCATTTAGTCCGGCGGCATGATCCCGCAGTTCGTAGAGGATCTCCTCCATTTCCAACGCAGCCAGGATCGTCTCAATCAGCACGGTGGCCCGGATTGTTCCGCGCGGAATGCCCAGATAATCCTGCGCAAAATTGAATACGTCGTTCCATAGCCGCGCCTCCAGATGGCTTTCAAGCTTCGGCAGATAGAAATACGGTCCAGTTCCCCGTTCCAGCAATGCGTGGGCATTGTGGAAAAAGTACAAACCGAAGTCGAACAGCGAGGCGCTAACGGGCTCGCCGTCGATCCACACATGCCGCTCTTCCAGATGCCACCCGCGCGGCCGCACCAGCAGCGTGGCCAGCCGCTCTCCCAGCCGGTATACCTTCCCTTCCGGCGAAGTGTATGCCAGCGTGCGGCCTACGGCGTCGATCAGGTTCTGCTGACCACGCACCACGTTTTCCCAGGTGGGCGAGAGTGCATCCTCGAAGTCGGCCATAAAGACCCGCGCTCCGGAGTTCAGCGCATTGATCATCATCTTGCGATCCACCGGTCCAGTGATCTCCACCCGCCGATCTTGCAAATCGTCCGGACAGGGAGCCACTTTCCAATCCCCTTCACGAATGTACCGCGTATGCGGCAGAAAATCGGGGCATTCTCCGTTGAGCAGCCGCGTCCAGATTTCCTGACGGCGGGCCAGCAGTCCCTTACGCACCGCATTGAACTCGCGGTGCAATCCAGCCACGAAATCCAGCGCTTCGGAGGTCAGCACCTGTTCGGCTTCAGGCAGTCGCACACCTCGAATCTCAATGCCTTGCATGGGTCTCTCCCAAAAATGGTTGCCGGTTGCGCTGCTTTCAACTTATCATTTTCTCTTGACTTTGTCAATATATGAAATTAATTTTTATTAAGCGAAAAAAACCAATCCTAAGCATGGCGAAACGAAAGCCCGGACGCGCTCGCACCGGGGAGCCGACCGGGGTGCGGGCTCTGGAACGCGGGTTGCGTCTGCTCGAAGAGCTGGGCTGCGGCGAAGCCATCTCGTTATCCGAACTGGCACGCCGCACCGAACTGACGCCGAGTACCACCTATCGGCTGCTGGAGACGTTGCGGCAACGGCACTTTGTCGACTGGGACGAACACTCCGGCCTCTGGCGCATCGGTCTACGGGCTTATCAGATTGGCCAGGCTTTCTGTCATCCGAACAGCCTCTCGTCGCTGGCGCTGGAGGCCATGCAGCGGCTGGTGGCCCGCGTCAACGAGACGGTCAACTTGGCGGTGCTCGACGGTGCCGAAGCCGTCTACATTCAGCAGGTCGAAAGCCGGCAGATGCTGCGCATGTTCACGCAGCTGGGCGCCCGCGTACCGCTGCACTGCACGGGGGTTGGGAAGGTGTTGCTGGCCTGGCGGCCGGAAGCAGAAGTGCGGCAGCTACTGGGTCCCGAGCCACTGGCGGCTTTCACACCGCACACGTTGACCCGGGTGGACGCCGTGCTGCAGGAGCTGGAGCGGGTGCGCCGGCTGGGTTACGCGATCGATCGTGAGGAACGAGAAATTGGCGTGCGTTGTCTGGCGGCACCGGTGCGCGACGCGACAGGACGGGTGGTGGCAGCGCTCAGCCTTTCGGCACCGGCCGTGCGACTTTCTGAGAGTCGCCTGGCCGAGCTGGCTCCGGTTGTGCTGGAGACCACCCGGGCGTTGTCGCTCCGGCTGGGCTGGCAGCCGGAGACGGAGCGGCTCCCGGCGGATCAGTCCAGGCCCATCTGAAAGCGGTCGCGCAGGCGTTGCACGTGCAGGGCCAGTGCGTTGCGAAGTTCGTAGACGTCTTCGTAGAGGCTATGGTATCGCTCGGTCGTCATATAAGGAGCCGTGCGTAGTTCAGCGAGCGCCTCCAGCGCCCGGTTAGCCGTGCTTAGCGCATGGCGTGCGCACACGATATTACCGCCAAGCGTTTCGCGCTCGTAGCCTAGCAGGTGCCCTTCGGCCAGTTCCAGTGGAATTTGGGCCAGACTGGCGCAGAAGTGTACCAGCGCACTGGTCTTGAGCGTGCCGGGCAGCCGGTCGGCCCATTCCTGCACGGCGTCGGCTAGCTGACGCGCCTGCACCATCAACGTCCGGCAGGCTTCTGCTTCGGGGAGCAGCGTCTCCTCCTCTTCTCCGGAGCGGGCATCCCCTTCGGAAAACAAGCGCTCTTCGCGGGCCCGCAGCAGCCCGTCGATAGCCTCAGCGCTCCATCCGCGCTCTTCCAGAAAAGTCCAAAGGCGCGTCTTCCAGGCGCGCACCTGTTCGGAAGACGCGCCTTCGGGGTAGGGATCGTAGCGCGTAAACGCGAAATAGTCTTCCAGCAGGCGGTCGATTTGGCGTCGCCGCGCCCTTAGATAGGCTTCCCAGCGCTCCTCATCCCAGATTTCATCCTCCCACGGCGGCATCGGACACCACGGCACTTCAGGTTGAAGGTGCAGTGGCCTGTTGCCCAACGGTTTCCACCACAGCTTTCATCAGCCGGGTCAGGCGGGGTTCGGCCTCGGCCGCAGCAGCCAACACCGCTTCGAGCGACAGGGGCTCGAGCGCATCCGGGAAGCATTCGTCCGTGATGACCGAGATGGCCATCACGCGCAGGTTCATGTGCCGGGCCACGATCACCTCGGGAACCGTGCTCATCCCTACGGCATCGGCCCCAATAAGCCGCAGAAACCGGTATTCCGCCTTGGTTTCCAGATTGGGTCCCAGTACGGCCACGTACACCCCCTGTTGGAGCTTGATTCCCAGCGCCAGCGCTTTTTCTTCAGCCAAGCGGCGCAATTCCAGGTCGTAAGGTTCACTCATGTCGGGAAAGCGTGGACCCCAGTCGTCGATGTTGGGGCCTACCAGCGGATTCTGTCCCTGCAGGTTGATGTGGTCGGTAATCAGCATCAGATCGCCTCGACGAAACAGCGGGTTCATGCCACCGGCTGCGTTCGAGATAAAAAGGGTGTCGATTCCCAGCGTGGCCAGCACGCGCACCGGGAAGGTGACCTGACGGGGCGTGTATCCCTCGTACAGATGAAAGCGTCCCTGCAGGGCATAGACCGGAACGCCGCTCAGGTGGCCGACAATCAGCCGGCCGTGGTGCGACTCGACCGTCGAGAGCGGAAAGTGTGGGATGTTGTCGTAGGAAAGCGTAGCTTCGGCTTCAATCTCACGCGCCAGCTCACCCAGCCCGGTTCCCAGAATGATGCCCAGACGCGGCCGCAGCTGCGTGCGCTCGCGAATGTAGGCGGCCGCCTCTTCAACCTGACGGCGGTATGTTTCGACGTCGAACAGTAATTCCTGCATGGCTTTTCTTCAGTCCAGGTCCTTCAGGATACGGCGGATTTTTTCGAATTCTTCGTTCACCGGTCCGGATTGCTTCGGCTGGTTTTCTTGGGGGGCGTCCGGCGTTTGTGAAGCCGGAGGGGCGCCCACAATGCTCCGCACCGTCCACCCTTTGCGTTCGGTGGGTGACTGAGGTTCCGGAGTGGGCGATGGATCAGACGCGGTTGGCTCCTGCAGCGCTTCAGATTCCGCTTGGAACGTGGCGAAGCGCGGCACCATGGGGGGCGCTTCAGATTCCGGCTCGATTTCCTGCGCGGTTTCCTGCGGCTTGACCTTCTCAGCTGGTGCAGCAAGCAGCTCTGGAGCGGCTGAAGGCTCCGGTTCGGCAGGAGCTTCGGCCTGTACTTCGGCGGAAGCCGACTCCGGTGCGGTTTCGGGAACGGCCAATCCTTCCGAGGCCCGTGCCCGTTCTTCGAATTTTGCCAGCACCTCCATTTCTGCCCGCAGAAAGGCGCGCAGCCGGGCGATCAGTTCGTCGCGACGCTCCACCAGCTCGGCGATGCGCTGCTGCAGGTGGCGGCGCTCCTGCTCAGCCTGCCATCGGATCTCGTCTGCCCGCGTTCGGGCTTCTTCCAGAATGAGCCGTGCTTTTCGCTCAGCCTGTTCTATTGTCTGGCGGGCGTTCTCGCGGGCCGTTTCCAGCGCCTGCTGCAGCGCCTCCTCAATGCGCCGGTAATGTTCCAGCTTTTCTTCCAGCTCACGGATGCGTTCGGCCTGCCGGCGCTGTTCATCCAGCAGCTGCTGCCACTGCTCCGAGACGGTCTGCAGAAATGCTTGTACTTCAGTTACTTCGTAGCCGCGAAAGGCCCGCGTAAATTCCTGCTTGCGAATGTCCAGGGGCGTGAGTTTCATGAGGGCGTACCAGATGCGTCAGGGTTCGGTCAAAGATAGGAAAAAAAGCATGATTTCGCACCTCATGGCTCCAGACGCGGTCCGAATAGTGCACTTCCGATACGCACATGGGTGGCGCCTTCTTCGATGGCCACCTCAAAGTCGCCGCTCATGCCCATTGACAGGTAGCGTAGTTGCACGTGCGGATTATTGCGGCGATTGTAGGTCTCAGCCAGTCGACGCAGCAGCCGAAACTGGGGTCGCACCGTTTCCGGATCTTCGGCGGGCGCCGCCAGCGTCATGAGTCCCACAATCTCCAGATGTTCAAAAGGCGCCAGCGCATCCAGAAAGTCGTGGACGGCTTCAGGTTCGAGCCCGAATTTGGTGTGCTCGCCCGAGACGTTCACTTCCACGAAACACGGCAGCACGCGATCGGCCATGGCCGCCCGGCGTTCCAGTGTTTCAGCCAGCCGCAGGTTATCCAGACTGTGCAGCCAGTCGGCATGCGTTACCACATCTTTTGCCTTATTGCGCTGCAGATGGCCGATCATGTGCCAGGTGATCTCTCCTCCTTCGACGCGTCCGGGCAGCACGGCCGCCTTGGCTACCAGCTCTTGCACCCGGTTTTCACCAAAATGACGCAACCCGACCGCGTAGGCTGCCTGCACCACAGCAACCGGAAACGTTTTGGTCACGCCGATGAGCACTATTTCCTCCGGACTGCGTCCGGCACGCCGACAGGCGCGTTCGATCCGTTCCTGAATCCGAGCCAGCCGCTCCCGGATGGCAGGCACGTCCAGAACCTGCTGCTCGGCCATAGCTTTTCTGTTTTTGGAACCTCGAATGTTCAATGCCGGGGCAAAGGTTCCGCCGGCAGAAACCTGAAGGCTTATGCCGTGGTAGCCTAAGCGGTTTCTGCTGATGTGATGCAATCTGACAGGGATGGCAAAATTTGGAGCCGCTCCAGAGAACCAGCCCATCTGGTGGTACGAAACCGGCACCGAGGACATAACACTGGGCCTTCGCATGCAATTGCTCCATCGAGAGCAGACGCCCTATCAGCTCTTGGAAATCTATGAGCACCCCTTCTTCGGACGTGTGCTGGTGCTGGACGGCAACCTGCAGACCACCCAGGGCGACGAGTTCATCTATCACGAAATGCTCACACACGTCCCGCTGTTGGGCGCATTGCCGGCCAGCCTGGACGATGCCTCGGTGCTGATTATTGGCGGAGGGGATGGGGGCACGCTGCGCGAAGTGCTCCGCCATGACTGGGTTCGGCGTGTCGTCATGGTGGAAATCGACCAGGTGGTCATCGAGCGTAGCAAGGAATACCTGGGCTTTAACGGCAACTACGACGATCCCCGGGTTACGCTGATCATCGGCGACGCGGCGCAGTACGTGGCCGAAGAAGCCACGCGTCGGCAGCCGTTCGATGCCATTCTGGTGGATTCCACCGATCCGGTAGGCCCGGGTGAGGTGCTTTTTACACCAGAATTCATCCGAAACGCCTGGGCTTGTTTGAAGTCGGGTGGTGTGTTTGCCCGCCACCTGTGCATGCCGCTATTTGACGGGCCGGTCGTGCGGGATGGGGTAGCCCGCCTGCGGCAGGTGTTTCCCCGGGTCGAGGTCTATCAGGCCACAATTTTTACCTACGTGGGGGCACAGATGGCGTTCGTGGCCTGTACCAAAGACGGCCATTCGGTGCGCGAGCCCCAGCGGTTACTGATGGGCCGCTACTACAATCCTGACGTGCACCGGGCCGCTTTTGCCTTGCCCACCTGGTGGGTGACCGAACTGATCAATGCCCCAACAGCCGAGGCCGGGCTGTGACCGGCGGCCAGATAGGCAAACAGAAAGGCCGGGCTTGTAGGCGCAGCGCTGCTTACAGGCTCTTGATTTCGCTAATCAACTTGATCAGCGAATCTTTGGCATCGCCAAAGAGCATGCGTGTGTTGGGCAGGTAGAACAGTTCGTTTTCGATGCCTGAGTAGCCTGGCCGCAGGCTGCGCTTAAGCACGAGCACAGTCTTGGCCTGATCGACGTTCAGGATCGGCATGCCGTAGATCGGGCTGTTTTTGTCGTAGCGGGCGGCCGGGTTCACTACGTCGTTGGCACCGATAACCAGCGCCACATCGGCCGTGGCAAATTCGTCATTGATTTCGTCCATTTCGTAAAGTTGGTTATAGGGCACGTTAGCCTCGGCCAGCAACACGTTCATGTGTCCGGGCATACGGCCGGCGACAGGATGGATGGCATACTTGACCTCTACGCCTCGTTCCTGCAGCAGATCGGCCAGCTCGCGCACCTGGTGCTGCGCCTGGGCCACAGCCATCCCGTAGCCGGGCACGACGATCACTTTGTTGGCATAGGCCAGCAGGATAGCGGCATCTTCGACCGTTGCTTCGTGGATGGTCTTGCCCTCGGCCGATGCCACGGCGGCACCGTCCCCTGCCTCGCCGCCAAAGCCGCCCAGCAGCACGTTCAGCAGCGAGCGGTTCATGGCCTCACACATGATCCGGGTCAGGATCAATCCGGAGGCACCCACCAGCGCACCGCTGACGATCAACGCCGTGTTGTCTAGCACGAAGCCGGTAGCGGCTGCGGCCAGTCCCGAATAGGAGTTCAGGAGCGAGACCACCACGGGCATATCGGCACCGCCGATTGGGATGACCAGCAGCACGCCCAGCACAAGCGACAGTCCGGAAAGCGCCACAATGCCCCATAAGACCGGATCAGCGACCGTCGGGAAAGCATCGGCACCGGCCACCACAAAGCCCATCGACACCAGGCCCCCCAGTGCTACCAGCAGCGTCAACAGCCGCATGCCCGGAAAGATGACCGGATTGCCCGTGATGTAGCCGCCCAGTTTGCCAAAGGCCACGAAACTACCGGAGAAGGTAACCAGACCGATCAGCACGCTGAGCACAACGGTAATGGCCTGTATGGCATCGAAAGGTACCTGCTCCACCGCCGGTAGCAGGGTAGCCAGCGCCCTCTCGGAATTTTCGGGAATCAGGTAGCGGGCCACTTCGGCCGTAGCCACCAGCGCCGAGGCCAGTCCGCCGAATCCATTGAAGGCAGCCACCAGTTCGGGCATGGCCGTCATCTCGACGCGCCGGGCCAGCACAGCCCCGATTGCGCCGCCGATAACCAGTCCGGCAATCAACTCAATGGGCGTTATAATCTTGTGCAGAAATAGGGTGGCCACGACGGCCAGCAACATACCGAAGGCGGCCAACTGGTTGCCGCCACGCGCCGTCTTGGGCGACTGCAGCCGCTTAAGCCCAAAGATGAATAGGGCCGCCGCTACCAGATACGTCAGGTCGATCAGTGTGGTCTTCATGGATGCTCCGATCGATCGCAGTATTCAGGATCCGTTCAGGAAACCGTGGCCGCTTCGGCTGCTTCTGCTTTGTCCGCTCGGGTAGGCGCTTGCTGCTCGCGCGTCTTGAACATCTGCAACATCCGATCGGTCACCAGAAAGCCGCCCACCACGTTGATGGTGGCCGCGATCAAGGCGACAAAGCCCAACCACTTCGACCAGGTCCCCCCCACCATACCGGCCACCACCAGTGCTCCGACGATCGTAATGCCGCTAATGGCGTTCGAACCGGACATAAGTGGCGTGTGCAGCGTCTGCGGCACTTTACTGATGACCTCGAACCCCACAAAGGCGGCCAGCACGAAAACGATCAGATTGTCCAGCATGGCTGTTGCTCGTGTTTTGGATCTGTCGTGAAACCTGCGGCTCAGGCGGTCAGCAGCGCCCGCACGCGCTCGTTGACTACTTCGCCGTTGTAGGTTACGCAGGTTCCTTTGAAAATCTCATCTTCAAAGTCAGGCTGAAAGCCTTCGGATGTGGCGAACTCCTGGATCATGGCCAGTAGTGTCCGGGCGTACATCTGGCTGGCATGCACCGGCATTTCGGCGGGCAGGTTCAACGGCCCGACGATTTGCACGCCGTTGTGCACGACCGTCTCGCCCGGCCGGGTCAGTACACAGTTGCCCCCGCTGGGCGCCGCCAGGTCGATGATCACCGAGCCGGGCTGCATGGCAGCCACCGCCTCTTCCGTGATCAGCACCGGGGCTCGCCGACCTGGCACCTGCGCTGTGGAAATCACCACATCCGAGCGCCCGATGTGCGGCACCAGCAACTGGGCCTGCTGCCGCTGCTTTTCCTCGGCCAGCGCCTTCGCATAGCCCGACACGTCCTGTGCGTCAGGCACCTCGAAAGGCAACTCTAAAAACGTGGCTCCTAGACTCTGCACTTCCTCCTTGACCGCGTCGCGGATGTCGTAGGCCGACACACGCGCACCCAGCCGTCGCGCTGTGGCAATCGCCTGCAGGCCGGCCACCCCTGCTCCCAGTACGAGCACGCTGGCCGGCCGCACCGTTCCGGCCGCCGTGGTCAGCAGCGGAAAAAACTTGGGCAACAGATTGGCGGCCATGAGTACGGCCTTATAGCCAGCCACAGCCGCCATTGCTGAAAGTGCGTCCATTTTCTGCGCCCGTGAAATGCGCGGCACCAGCTCCATGGCCAACGCCGTCACCCCCTGCCGGGCCAGCTTTTCGACAATTTCTGGGCGGTCGAGCGGGCTCAAGAACCCGATGTAGACGCTACCCGAACGCAACAGCGCGATCTCCTCCTCCGAAGGCGGCTGCACGTGGAGCACCAGATCAGATGCCCAGGCTTCCTCCCGGGTCACGATCTGCGCCCCGGCAGCTTCGTACTCCGCGTCGGTGATGAACGTACCGGCTCCTGCTCCCCGCTCCACCCGCACGCTCATCCCCTGTTGCGTGAGGCGTTTCACCACATCGGGCACCAGCGCAACCCGCCGCTCACCGGCGGCCGTTTCGGCCGGAACGCCAATCTGCAACGCCATAAGATCTGTCGGACGGCTGGTTAAAGCTGTATGGATAGAAAACGCAAGGCCGCACGCCTTTTTTCAGTCCGATGTAATAAACACCGAAAAAAAGCGTGCGGCAATGCCTTTTCGCAGGTTGACCAATGTATCACACAAAATCAACCGTATCTTTGCTCAAAATAGTCCATAAACGATATGAGGGCTTCGACGGCTTCAATCGGGCATGCGTTGTAGATCGATGCTCGTAATCCACCCACTGAACGATGACCCTTCAGTCCGATAAGGCCAGCCTGCTTGGCTTCTGCTACAAAGCGCTGCTCCAGCTCTTCGGTGGGCAACCGAAATGTCACGTTCATCTTCGAGCGCGATCCTGGCTCGGCCGTTCCCCGGTAGAAGTCGGTCCGATCGATGCGCTCGTAGAGCAGGGCTGCCTTGCGGTTGTTGATGGCCTCAATGGCCGGTAGTCCCCCCAGTCCTTCCAGCCAGCGCAGCACCTTTTCTACAAGGTAGACGGCAAAGACCGGCGGCGTGTTGAAAATCTTGCCTACGTGCGTGCCGTAGTCGAGCATGGTGGGCAGCGGCTGGTTGCGGCGCTGCAGAAACTCGTCCCGGATGAGTACCACGGTCACGCCCGCCGGTCCCACGTTTTTCTGTGCGCCCGCGTAGATCAATCCGTAGCGCTCCGGCGTGATGCGCCGGCTCAGAAAGTCGCTCGACGCGTCGCACACCAGCGGCACTTCGGCTTCAGGTTCCGTCTGAAACTGCGTGCCGTAGATCGTATTATTTGAGGTGAAGTGCAGGTAGGCCGCCTTCGGGTCCAAATCCCAGGTGGACGGATTCGGAATGTAGCTGAAATTGCGGTCCTCGCTGCTGGCGGCCACCCGGGCATTTCCAAGGAATTTCGCCTCTTTATAGGCTTTCTGGGCCCAAACGCCGGTAATCAGGTAGTCGGCCGAACCGTTCTTGGGCAAAAAGTTCAATGGGACCTGATGAAACTGGAGCGAGGCGCCGCCCTGCAGAAAGAGCACATGCCACTCTTCGCCCAGCCCCAGCAGCTTGCGCAGCAATGCCTTGGCCGACGCGTCGATTTCTGCATATTCGGGCGAGCGGTGGCTGATCTCCAGAATGGACGTGCCCAGATTGCGGAAAACAGGTAGTTCCTCTTTGACTTCCAGCAAAACCGGCTCGGGCAGCACGGCCGGGCCAGCTGAGAAGTTATAAACCCGACCGCTTGCCGTTCGAAAGACCGGGGTCTGAAGGGCTTCAGGTTGCGTCATGGCTGTTACTCCGGTTTTGAAGTTTCCAGGGGGATCAGTGAAACGGCCAGGACGTCCGGGAGTGCCGCAATGCGCTGCACGACCGCCTCGTCGGGACGTCCGTCAAACCGAATGCGCGCGCAGGCCGCGCGCGCACCAGCAAAAATCAGGTTCTCCATTTCCTGCACGTTCCAGTTAGCACGGCGCACCTCGTCGAGCACCGAGGCCAGCACACCGACCTTGTCCAGATGGCGTACAGTCAGCAGATGCGTGGCTGGCGAATGCACTTCGAGGTTGACGCAGTTAGGCGCATGGCCCGTCTCCAGATAGGTTTTGATGATGCGCACGACTTCATCGGCAATGGCCTGCTGCGCCTGCTGCGTTGAAGCACCGATATGATGCGTAAAGTACACCTGGGGATGTCCCGATAGCGGGTGCGCAAACGAACCCGACTGGGCGGCGGGCTCGCCTTCCATCACATCGAGCGCGGCCCGGATGCCCCGATGCTCAAGTGCCCAGACCAGCGCCTCCTCATCGACCAGTGAACTCCGACTGGTGTTGATAAAGTAGGCGCCCGGTTTCATTGCCTCAAAGAAAGCCTGGTTGGCCAGATGGCGTGTCTCCGGCGTAGCAGCCAGATGAATCGTCACAATGTCGGCTTCGGCGGCTACCTCCAGCGGGCTGTTTTTGCGGACGACACCCAACGCATGCGCCAGCTCGTCGGTCAGCGAGCGACTCCAGGCCACCACAGGCATCTCGAAGGCATGGGCGCGGCGGACGACCTCACGGCCAATGTGTCCCAATCCGATCACGCCCAGCGTCCGGCCCTTAAGCCCCCTTCCCTTGCTGTAGGCCGCCTTGTTCCAACGGCCCGCGCGGGCGTCCAGCACATTTTCCGGAATGAAGCGATCCAGGGCCAGTATCAGGCCAAAGGTGAGTTCGGCCACAGCCACTGCATTTTTGCCGGGGCAGTTGGCCACGAAGATACCCCGATCCGAAGCGGCGGCCACGTCGATCGTATCGTAGCCGGCGCCGGCCCGGATGATCAGTTCCAGCGCTGGTGCGGCGGCCATCATGTCGGCCGTTACGCGCGTGGAGCGCACGACAAGCATCTCTGGGTTTAAATTAGAAAGCGCTTCCGATAAGGCTCCTTCTTTAAGTTCAGGACGGACGTGCACAGTCAGCCCCAACTTCCGAAGCGCTTCCAGACAGCGATCTTCCAGTTTATCGGCCAGAAGTACCTGCATGGCTGTTTCCTCCATTTTCAGTCAAATACGTGAATGAGCAAACCGCTGCGCAGCTTGGGCTCGAACCAGGTCGACTTGGGCGGCATCAGCAGCCCGGCATCGGAGACGGCCACCAGCTCTTCGATGCTGGTCGGATACATGGCAATGGCCAGCGCTGCCTCACCGCGATCAACCATTTCTTTTAACGCACCCAACCCTCGAATCCCTCCCACAAAGTCCAGATTGGGATCGGTGCGAGGATCGGTGATGCCCAGAATGGGCTCTAGAATGTGCTCGTTCAGCCGAGCGACGTCCAGCTGATCGGCCACCGTGTCCCGCTGCGTGGGGGGGAGCGCTACACGGTGCCAGCTACCATCCAGGTACAGCGTGACGGTGCCTTTTCGTGGGGGCGTGGGATCCGATACGTTTCGTTCCACCTTCATCCGTGCCGCCAGCGCCTGCAAGAATGCTTCCGACGGCATAGGTAGCCGGCGCACCACCCGGTGGTATGGCAAAATCTGAAGCTGACTCATGGGAAAAAGCACGGCTGGGAAAATTTCATACTCGACCAACCCCTCGCGTGCCGGTTCCTGCTGGCGAAGCACTGCAGCTGCCCGGGCCGCTGCCGCACACCGGTGGTGGCCATCGGCCACGTAGAGGCGCTGTACCTTCTGGAACGCTTCCAGCAACGCGGACGGATCTTCGACCTTCCAGACCGTGTGGCGCACGCCATCGTCCGCCACAAAGTCATAGAGCGGTGCCCCCGCTGCAATACGGGCGACCTGTTCGTCGATAGCTGATTGGTTCGGGTACGTTAGCATGACAGGCTCGGCATGCGCCCGCTGCTCCAGGATGTGTCGGGTCCGATCGGCTTCTTTATCAGGACGCGTTTTTTCGTGGCGTACGATCCGTCCATCTTCGTAGGCTGCCACGGGCACGCAGCCAAAAACCCCGGTCTGCACATGGTTGCCCATCTGTTGCCGGTAGACGTAGAGCGCTGGCTCCGGATCCTGCACAAAGACCCAGCTTTCCCGAAAGCGCCGCAGGTTTTCGGCACCTTTCGCATAAACGGCCTTATCGTGCTCGTCGGTGCCCTCCGGCAGATCAATTTCGGGACGAATTACATGGAGGAAGCTCCAGGGCTTACCGGCAGCCAGTTGCCGGGCCTCTTTGGTATTGATCACGTCGTAAGGCGGCGAGGCCACCTCAGCGGCCTTCTCCGGAACCGGCCGCACTGCGCGAAAAGGATACAGCAGCGACATGGACTCTATTTGTTTTCGTTCTCGCTGATGAAATTAGAAATACACTTTTTGAAAGTCGTGCGAATCATGAGGTGCGGCCCACAAGGTCTTGGGAAACCTCGTGGGCGATGCCCACGTTAAAGGGTGCGACGCTACAGCGCGGGGTGGAGCAGCTGGTAGCTCGTCGGGCTCATAACCCGAAGGTCGCGGGTTCGAATCCCGCCCCCGCTACTACGAAGGCGCCCGGTCATTTACGACCGGGCGCCTTTTTATTGCGTGTTCGCCATTCGTTTTTCACCGGTCCCGTCTTAAATCTTCTGCACGATGGCCGATTCTACGGGAAACGACAACCCCCGTGTGCCCTAACCAACCGTTTAGTGCTATGTATACCCTAAGACTGTTTGTGGCACTTTCGCTGCTGTTGGCTTCCGCCTTCACGCTGTTTCCTGAAACGGAAACGGAGGTCACCCCCCTCCAACAGCTCTTTCTGATCAAAGAGCTGAAGCCCGGCATTGCGCGCATCGGCGTAATCTGGGACAAAAACGCGGCCAAGCGCGACGAAGTTTTGCCGCAGTTGCAGCGTGCCTCGGCGACCACCGGCATTAAAGTGGTGGTGGGCGAGGTGGCCAGCCTGCAGGAAGTGGCGCCACAATTTCGTACGCTACTTCGGGATCATCAGGTCGAAGCGATCTGGATTCTGGAAGAAGCAGGGCTGCTCGGTCAGGCAGCGGCCCGAAGCTTCCTGATCAAAAGCGCCACCCAAGCAGGCATGCCGGTCTTTGCGCCGTCTGAGACCTGGCTGAAAGAGGGTGCCTGCGTCACCTGGCGTAAAGATGCCAACGGCATCCGGCTGGTGGTGAACAAGGCCGTGGCCGAGGCGATGGGTATTACGATCCCAGCCAAGTACCAGGATCGCACGGCATTCCTGGCCATGAACTGAAAAGTTCCACCAGAAGCAATTATCCGTCATGGAACAGCTGCGAACCCATTCACTACGGGCACTGCTGACCCGAATGCGTCTGAGCCAGCGGTTTTTGCTGCTGCTGGGCGGGCTGGCGGCGCTTACCTTTGTGGCCTTCTTTGTATATGGCCAGTACAGCCTTCGTGTAACCAAAAATGAATTCGCCCAGCGCGGACACCTTCTGGCGCAGACGCTGGCCAGTCAGAACAGCCTGGCGCTGCTTATGCAAGATGAAGAAGGGCTCCATCAGGCGCTGGAGCAGACAACGGCCTCGGACTATGCCGTCGCCGGTGCCTTCTTCAATCAGCACGACAGCGTGGTGGCTGCGCAGCATCTGGAATCGCTGCGTTCGGAAGACCTGGCACCCCCATCCGACACGACTGCCGAAGCGCGCCTGCGTTGGACCAAAACGCGGGCGGGCGTTCCGGTACTGGTAGCCCAGGCGCCCGTCACACTTGGCGATGGTCAGCAACTTGGCCGCGTGTTGGTAGCCGTGCCTGCCCAAGCCGTTCAGGTGCAGCAGCGCACTGGCTTTTGGCTGTCGATGCTGATCGCAGCTTTCATCACGCTGGTTGCCTGGATCAGCCTGGTCGTCGTCCAGCGCACCGTAGTCCGTCCGGTCGATCAGTTGCGTCAGGCCGCGCAGGCTGTCGAGCGAGGTGATCTGAGTATACGGGTCCACATTGAGCAGCAGGACGAAATCGGCCAGTTGGCGGCTTCCTTCAATGCCATGGTTGAGGCCAGCCAGCGCAACATGGAGGCGCTGCGCGAGCAGCAGGAAGCTGCCGAAGCCGCCCGCAATCAGGCCGAAACCCTACGCCGTCAGGCCGAAGAAACCAGCCATCGCTTGCAAGAACGCTTCCGACAGATCTCGCAGGTGATCGCGGCCGTCACGCGAGGGGATCTCACCCATCGACTGGAAGTGCCCGACGATGACGAGGTGAGCACCCTCATGCGCCAGATCAACCAGATGATCGAAGACCTGACGGCGCTCGTGCGTGAGATCTATGCCACCGGCAACGCTCTGGCCGAGGTTGCGCACAGCGTCTCGACCTCGGCGGAGGAAATGTCGGCCGGTGCCAGCAGCCAAGCGCAGCAGACCATGGAGGTGGCCACGGCTATCGAGGAAATGACGCAGACGATTGCCGCCTCCTCGAAAAGCGCACACGAGGCCAACCGTATGGCACAGCGGGCCTCAGACCTGGCCGCCAGCGGCGAAGAGATCTTTCGCAAAACCACCGAGGGCATGCATCGCATCGCTACCATCGTCAAAGATTCCACGCAGAAGGTTACAGCCCTTGGTGATTCCAGCGCCCAAATCGGCGAAATCATTCAGGTAATCAGCAGCATTGCCGACCAGACGAACCTGCTGGCGCTGAATGCCGCCATCGAAGCAGCCCGCGCTGGGGAGCAGGGACGTGGCTTTGCTGTGGTGGCCGACGAAGTGCGCAAGCTGGCCGAACGCACCACCAGCGCCACCAAGGAAATCGAGCAGATGATTATCCGGATTCAGCAGAATACGAAAGAAGTTGTCGACTCGATGACGAAAGGCAATGCCGAGGTCGAAGCCGGTCTGAAACTGGCCGATGAGGCCTCGCATGCCTTCGGCGAAATCCTTCAGGCCATCGATCAGATGGTGCTGATGATCAACCAGATCGCCTCGGCCAGCGAGCAGCAGTCGGCTACGAGTAGCCAGATTTCGCAGAGTGTCGAAGAGATCTCGTCGGTGGCCAACGAAGTATCCCGGGCCACTTCCGAACTGGCTGCCACGGCCAACGTGCTGAACCAGCACGTGCAGCAGATGCGTCAGCTCATCGAACGCTTCCGCTTTCGGCGAGAAGGTGCCGCTGCCTCGAATCAGGCCGTAGCCGTAACGACCGGAGACGGGTTGTAACGACATGGGGAAAAGGTTACTGCAGGGCTGCCTGATCTGGGCAGCCCTGCAGCATTTTAATGCCAGACCTGATGAACAACCCAGGCGACGCCGATTCCCAGCGTCGCCCCGGCCAGTACGTCAGTTGGATAGTGCACTCCCTTCCAGATGCGCCCGACAGCCACACTTGTAGCCCATACGTAGGCAGGCACGATCACATAGGTTCGAGGTACTTCCAGACTCCAGGCCGTCGCCAGCGTAAAGGCCAGTGCGGCGTGCCCTGACGGAAATGCATGAGACGTGGGCGGATCGCCACGAGGCGAAATATCATTCCAGGCCTCAAACGGCCGGTCTCGCCGGATTAGCGTTTTCAGTCCGATCACCAGCATAGTCGTGGCTGCCGTGCTCAGCGTGATGCGCGCGGCTGCCGGCCGCTCCAGCCGATCTGTCAGCACGCCACCCCATGCCATCGCCGTCAGCCCAGCAAACATCGGATAGGCCGTGGCATCGACCGCCCTGAAGTAAGCCGAGGCGACAGGGCTGTCCCAGCGATATGCCATGCAGAGCAGCTGCAAGTCCAACGCTGGGCGATCACAAGCTGTTTGCGCCTGCGCGCCGGCCGTGATCAGAGCGGCCAGCACAAGCCCCGACCACAGGCCACCTTGCCTCATTCCTCCAGATATACTTCGTCCATCTCGGCCCGGCTGCGCGGCGGCTGCATACCCATCGCCTCCTTGATCTGGCGACGCATCTCCTCCTGCAGTTCCGGATGCTCTTTCAACCAGGCCTTGGCCGCTTCACGACCCTGTCCAATGCGCTCCTCGCCGTAAGCGTACCAGGAACCACTTTTCTGGATGATGTTGTACTCGACGGCCAGATCGACCAGCTCACCCAGCACCGAAATGCCCTCCCCGTAGATGATGTCAAATTCGGCCTCCCGGAACGGCGGGGCGACCTTGTTCTTGACGATCTTTACCTTCGTACGATTACCTACCACCTCGGAGCCCTCCTTGATCGTTCCGATCCGGCGGATGTCCATGCGCACCGAGGCATAGAACTTCAGGGCCAGTCCGCCCGTGGTCGTCTCGGGGTTACCGTACATCACCCCGATCTTCTGGCGCAACTGGTTGATGAAGATGAGTACGGTGCGCGTGCGGTTGATCGTGCCAGTGAGCTTACGCAGCGCCTGGCTCATCAGGCGGGCCTGCAGGCCGACATGGCTGTCGCCCATGTCACCCTGAATTTCAGCCTGCGGCACAAGCGCCGCCACCGAGTCGACCACGATCACGTCGAGCGCACCGCTTCGCACGAGCGTGTCACAGATGTTTAGCGCCTGCTCCCCCGTGTCCGGCTGGGACACCAGCAGGTTGTCCAGGTCAACGCCCAGGTTGGCCGCGTAGCGGGCATCGAAGGCGTGCTCGGCGTCAATGAACGCGCAGGCACCGCCTAACTTCTGCGCCTCGGCCATGATGTGCAGGGCCAGCGTCGTCTTCCCCGACGACTCTGGTCCGTAAATCTCGATGATCCGCCCTCGGGGGACTCCGCCCACGCCAAGCGCCGCATCCAGCGCCAGCGATCCGGTGGGGATTACGTCCACCGAAATGGCCGGCGCATCACCCAGGCGCATAATCGCGCCTTTACCATACTGTTTTTCAATGTGTTTGACCGCCAGCTCCAGGGCCTTTGCCTTTGCCGAATCCTGCATCGCCATGATTGCTGTGCTTAATCGGACGTCTGTTGTAAAGTAGAAAATTTTCGATCACCTGCCAAGATCTAAAATTACCGTGACACCGGTTTGTCACCCATACTGCGAAGCAGTTTTCGTGACCTTTTGTTGAAGCAGGTGAAGGCGCAAAAGATCCAAGGCCGCTGCCGTTGCCCGTTGTTTGAAGCGCCGCCGTTCATCTGGCAGATAGTAGCGCCGCGCAAACGCCACGTGGGCATCGGCCAGCCCAATCCAGACGGTGCCAACCGGTTTGTCAGGCGTGCCTCCGGTCGGTCCGGCAATCCCGGTCGTCGCGAGTGCCACCTGTGCGCCGAGCCGCTCGCGTACGCCCTGCGCCATCTGAATGGCCACGGCTTCGCTGACAGCTCCTTCGCGGCCCAGCACTTCGGGATCAACGCCCAGCACTTCCACCTTTACCGTGTTATCGTAGGCCACCACTCCGCCCCGAAAGTACGTAGAAGCGCCGCTGACGTTGGTGATGCAGTCGGCTAGGTGGCCCCCCGTACAGCTTTCGGCCACGGCTACGGTAGCCCTCAGCTCCTGGAGCAAGCGCCCCACCACAACCTCCAGCGTTTCCTCATCAAAGCCCACGAACCGCTCCCCGATCCGTTCCAAAAGGAACGATTCCAGCGCTGCCAGTCGTTCCTGAGCTACTTTAGTCGTTGGAGCTTTCACAGTCAGGCGTAGGCGCACGCCATAGGGTCCGGGCAGATAGGCCAGTCGGGTGCTTTCATCGAGCAGCGATGCCACCCCAGCCAGTTGCTGCTGCAGGTCCGATTCGCCGATGCCCGCTGTGATCAGCATGCGCTGCAGAAGGATCGGCCGTCCGGGCCGCTGCTCCAGACGCGGCAGCACTGTTTGCCGCATCATTACTTGCAGCTCATGCGGCACGCCGGGCAGCACCGCCACAATCCCCGCTTCATCTTCCAGCCACAGGCCTGGCGCCGTGCCTACCGGATTGGGGATCGGCTCGAAGCCCTCGGGCACAAGTGCCTGCACGCGGTTGCGCTCGGGCATGGCACGCCCCCGGCGTTTGAAGTAAGCTTCGATCTGGGCCAGCAGCTCCGGGCGTAGCTGCAGCGGTCGGTTCAGGCAGTCGGCCAGCGCTTGACGCGTCCGGTCGTCGTGCGTGGGGCCCAACCCGCCGCACAGGATCACCACCTCAGCTTGGGCCCGTGCCCGCCGAAGGGCCTGGCAGATAGCCTCCGGATCGTCACCGACCGCTTCCATACGCACCACGGCAATCCCCTGCCCTGTCAATTCGGCACCCAGCCAGGCTGCGTTTGTGTTCACCGTGGTGCCCGAAAGCAACTCGTCGCCGATGGTCAGCAAAATGGCTTTCATCGGTCTATTCGCTGTGCGCTTCCGACCAGCCGTACGGGTCTGCCCGCCAGTCTTCCAGAACAGCCATTGCGTGTTTGTCGAGCAGTCCGTGTTCCCAGGCCACTTCCAGCAAAGCAGACAGGTTCGTTAGCGTATGCAGCGGAATTTCAGCCTGGGCAAAGCGCATCTCGGCCTCAGGCAGGTTATAACTAAAAATAGCAAGCACGGCAAGTACGTGGGCATCGGCTGCTATCAGCGCTTCGGCGGCTGCTACCGACGAGCTGCCCGTGGAGATCAGGTCTTCGATCAGCACCACCTGTTGCCCTGGCTCCAGTCGCCCTTCGATTTGACGCCCTTGCCCGTGTGCTTTTGGCCGGGCACGCACGTACACCATGGGCAGCTCCAATCGGTCGGCCAGCCAGGCGGCATGCGGGATGCCAGCCGTGGCCGTGCCAGCAATCACCTCGGGTTCCAGCTCCCAAAACCTGATGATTTGGCGAAACCCTTCAGTTACCGTGCGGCGAAGGTGGGGATAGCTGATGAGCAAGCGGTTGTCGCAATAGATGGGGGCTTTCAGGCCGGAGGTCCAGGTAAACGGCCGATCTGGCGAAAACGAAACGGCGCCGATCGTTAGCAGCGCCGTAGCCACTTGTCGCGATAGCGCTTCTTCAGGTGTCATGGCGATACACGATGGTCTGTTTCCACACTCCCTGCGCGTACCAGAGTCCGGTCAGTACCGTCAGGGCCACCAGTCCTATCAGTAGCAATAACGGCAAAGGCCCCTCCAGAATCTGCTCTGCATAACGGCCTAACGCGCCAGGAAGGCGACGGAGCACCAGCAACATCAGCATCCCCATCAAAAAGACCAGCTGCACGGTGGTTTTTGTTTTTGCCATGGGAAGTGTCCGCAGGCTCCGGCCCCGTGCTTCGACCCAGGTGCGCAATCCGGTTACCAGAAGATCGCGGGCCGCGATGATCCCAACGGCCCACCAGGGTACCTGCTCCGGCAGCAAAACGGCCAGGCATATAAAAGTGCCCAGCACGAGCACCTTGTCAGCAAAAGGATCTAGAAACTGCCCCAGCCGCGAGCGCGCCCGAAAGCTCCGGGCCAGCTTGCCATCCAGGTAGTCCGAAATGGCAGCGGCCACAAAAAGCCCCAGCGCAGCCAGCTGGCCAGTGAACGTCCCGCTGAGCAGTAGCACCAGCAGGACCGGCGTCAGCGCAATGCGGGCAATGGTCAGGGCATTAGGCAAATGGCGCATAACGGCGACGAATCCCGATCGCTGCTCCTCGTAGTAAGATACAAATCCGATGCAAAAACCAGTTTGTGCACGAACGTTCACTCCGGCATCAGGTTCATGTAGCTTTACCGAAGACATACCGGCTGACATTCTGGCGCACCATCTTGCCCGGCACTGTTCTTGATTGAAGACCTGCGCGGCATCTGCGTGGTGCAATTTGTCGGACCTTAAAAATCAGTGTGGTGAACAATGGGCAAGATTATTGGCATCGACCTGGGCACGACGAACTCGGTGGTGGCCGTCATGGAAGGCGGCGAGCCCAAGGTGATCATCAACGCAGAAGGCTCGCGGGTGACACCCTCGGTGGTGGCCTTCACGGCGGACGGTGAACGCCTCGTCGGCGCCCCAGCCAAGCGACAGGCCATTACGAACCCGAAGAACACGATCTTCTCGATCAAGCGCTTTATGGGGCGCTTCTACGACGAGGTGACCGAGGAAATCTCGATGGTGCCCTACAAGGTCGTTCGGGGTGAGAACAACACGGTCCGCGTCGAGGTCGAGGTTGGCGGCGAAAAGCGGCTCTACACGCCCCAAGAAATCTCGGCCATGATTCTGCAGAAGCTGAAACAGACGGCCGAGGAATACCTGGGCGAGCTCGTGACCGAGGCGGTCATCACGGTGCCGGCTTACTTCAACGACGCGCAGCGGAAGGCCACGAAGGAAGCCGGCGAAATCGCTGGCCTGAAGGTGCGCCGGATCCTCAACGAGCCGACCGCTGCGGCCCTGGCCTACGGATTGGACAAGAAAGAAAAAGAACTCAAAATCGCTGTCTACGACCTCGGGGGTGGTACCTATGACATTTCGATTCTGGAGTTGGGCGATGGCGTCTTTGAGGTGAAAGCCACGAACGGCGACACGCACCTGGGCGGCGACAACTTCGACCAACGGTTGATTGATTACATTGCCGACGAGTTCAAGAAGCAAGAAGGCATCGATTTGCGGAAAGATCCCATGGCGCTGCAGCGGCTCAAGGAGGCAGCCGAAAAGGCCAAGATTGAGCTGTCCAGCGCCATGAAGACTACGGTCAACCTGCCGTTCATCACGGCGACGGCCGAAGGGCCCAAGCATCTGGTCATGGAAATCACGCGCGCCAAGTTTGAGCAGTTGATCGAAGATCTGGTGGCGCGCACGATCCCGCCCATGGAACAGGCCCTCAAGGATGCCAAGCTCCGCAAGGAAGATATTGACGAAGTCATCCTTGTCGGCGGGTCGACGCGGATCCCGCTGGTGCAGCGGACCGTCGAGGAATTCTTTGGCAAGAAAGCCAACAAGTCGGTCAATCCTGACGAAGTGGTTGCCGTTGGTGCGGCCATCCAGGCCGGCGTCCTCTCGGGCGAAGTGCAGGATGTGCTCCTGCTGGACGTGACGCCGTTGAACCTGGGTATCGAAACGCTCGGCGGGGTGATGACCGTGCTGATTCCGGCCAACACGACAATCCCGACGCGCAAGAGTGAGATCTTCACGACTGCGTCGGACAACCAGACCTCGGTCGAGATCCACGTCCTGCAGGGCAACCGCGAAATGGCGGCCGACAACCGGAGCCTCGGGCGGTTCATCCTCGACGGCATTCCGCCTGCGCCGCGTGGAGTGCCGCAGATCGAAGTAACCTTCGACATCGACGCCAACGGTATCCTGCACGTGTCGGCACGCGACAAAGCCACCGGCAAGGAGCAGTCGATCCGCATCGAAGCCTCCAGCGGTCTGACGCCGGAGGAAATCGAGCGAATGCGTGAAGAGGCGCGCCGGCATGCCGCTGAGGACCGGAAACGGCGCGAACAGGTCGAGAAGCTCAACCAGGCCGACTCGCTTATCTACATGACTGAAAAGAACCTGCGCGAGTATGGCAACAAACTGCCAGCCGATAAGCGGGCGAAGATCGAGTCGGCGCTCGAGCGCCTGAAGGAAGTGCATAAGGCGCGCAACTTCGACGAGCTCGACTCGGCGATCGCCCAGCTCAACCAGGCCTGGAATGAGGCCAGCCAGGACCTCTATCGGGCTCAGCAGGCAGCCGGCGCACAGACGTCCGATGGCGCCTCGGCGCAGACCGACTCCGGTGGTGTCCGTGAAGCGGACTATGAGGTAATCGACGAGGACGACAAAGACAAGCAGTAAGCGCGCCGTGGCAGACCATGCGAACGCGCGCTTACTTTGACATAGATGGTGTGTGCGGGCCCCGGTGGTGCAGACTGCCGGGGCTTTTGTTTTGAGCACCCCGTCTTGGATCTCGGCGTCACGGGCTGTCGATAACTCCATGGCCCTCCACAGGCCCTTCGCGGCAGCTCCTCCTAAAGGGGGCGGTGCCTACGTGTGTTTCAGCGCCAATGCTTTCCGCTTCCCACTTCCTTCCAGAGAGAGGGTTAGGAGGAGGATACTCCCGTTACTTTCTGGCCACGTTACGCGGGACTGCTGGCGTTAGCGAGGGTACCATCAGTCCGCCGGTAGCCGGAAAAGTCGTCGGGCATTTTCCGTGGTAATCCGGGCCACCTCTTTCAGCGACACACCTTTGACTTCGGCCAGCTTTTCGGCCACGTAGCGCACATAGGCCGGCTCGTTGCGCCTGCCACGATGCGGCATGGGTGCCAGAAACGGGGCGTCTGTTTCGAGCACCATCTGTTCCAGTGGTAGCGTGCGCACCAGTTCAGCCAGTCCGCTTTTTTTGAAAGTCAAAATGCCACCGATGCCCAGCAAAAAACCCAGCTCAGCGGCCGCCTCGGCCACCCAGGCCGGTCCGGTAAAACAGTGAAAAATGCCACGCAGTCGTTCAGGATGTGCACTGGTTGCCCGCTCCTCTCTAAGAATGCGTACCAGGTCTTCCGAGGCTTCTCGGTTGTGTAAAATCAGCGGTAGATCCTTTTCGATGGCCAATCGGATATGTTTCCGGAAGAAAGATTGCTGCTGTTCATCAAACGAGCGATCCCAATAGTAGTCCAGTCCATTTTCACCGATAGCTACCACCCTGGGGTCCTCACAGAGACGAACGATCTCCTCGAAGTCGACTTCGGTGGCCGTGCGCGTTTCCGAGGGATGCAGCGCTGCCATGGCATACACGCCCGGATAGCGGTCGCAGAGCGCCAGCGCCCGATGCACCGAGGGCACGTCAATAGCTGGCAGCACCATGGCCACCACGCCGGCCTCCTGGGCACGGGCTACTACCTCGTCGCGATCTTTGTCAAATGCTTCCAGGTACAGATGGACATGCGTGTCGATCAGTGTAACCATAGTGCGTTGTGCCTGGCTGATAGCAGGTTTTGCGCGTACGCGCAGCCCCGTCTTAGGATCAGGATTTGACACACCTTTGACAGGCGCTTCAAATGCCGGAAGCGGAATGGGTTGTCATGCGTTCGAATCTTTGTAACTTGTAGCATTGCTCCTTCGGCACCCACCCGCTGACCAACGTGTTGTCCACGCGTCGTCTGGGATTGTGCCTGTTGCCACTGGTGACGCTGGTGGCTTTGTGGCCAATCGGTCGGATGCTTCACGACAGCTGGGAGCTGATCCGACTGACGGGCCAGGTGCCCGAGGTCCCCCCCAGTGGCTTCGACTGGGTGCACTGGGTATCGGAGGAAGGACGCATTGTGGCAGGCTATGTCTTCCCCAGCGGTCCGGCTGCCCATGCTGGCATACGCGAGGGGGACGTATTCTACCTGCTGGATTTCCAGCAATTCTTCAACCTGAAGGATCTCAAACAGACGATCGACGGTCTGCCGCCCGGCAGCGTTCACACCTATGCGCTGTTTCGGGACGGCAACTACCTGGAGGTGCGCGTGCGCTTTACACGCTACCCTACGTTTCTCTATCCCCTTTCGCCCACGCTCTGGCGGTTTTCGCTCTGGGGGTTTACACTTGGTGCCTTTGTGCACGTGCTGGCACTGCTCATGCTGTTTCCGCTGGCCCGCCACGGCCGTCGCGCGCGCCTTTCGCTGCTGCTCATCGGCGTTTCGGCACTCTGGTTTTTCAGCAACCTGGGCCGTCTGCTACAGGTGACTTTCCTGGGACCGCCTTATCCCGGCGGGCTACCGGATCGGCTGTTTCAATTGCTGACGTTTACCGGGCTGGTCGGCTGGATAGGCTTTCCCACACTGCTATTGCAGCAGATCGTGCATGATCTGCGCCTGAACCATCCGGCCTTCTATCACCGCATCGGGTATCTGCCGCCGCTGGTGCTGGCCCTGGCTGTGGTGTTGACCACCTTCTGGCCCGGCACCCTTCCGTTTACGCTGGAAGCTTTGATCACGCCGATTCTGTTTTACGTTTGCTGCTACGTAGGGCTGGCCGCTGGCCTAATTCTGCTGCTTCGCAACGGTCGGAGCACCACTTCCGAGAGCTGGAACCGTTCGGGCAGCTGGCTGACGCTGGCTTTCTCGGTGCTGCTGGGTCTTTCAGTGCTGGATATCGTGCCCCTTTTCGGACTGGTTACCGACAGCATAGTAGGCTGGGTCATCGTCAGTGCCCAGCTTCTTGCGCTTGCTCCGATTGGACTGATCTCGCTGGCCACGCTCAAACTGGGCAAGGTGGATCTGGTGTTGGAGCGCACGCTCATATACGGCACCGTGTTGGGTGCCATCTTTCTGTCCTTTGTCGGTGGCATGTCGCTGATGGAACCCCTGCTGGTCCGGGTGAACACCCCCTGGCAGGTGGTGGGCGGCTTATATGTAGTGGTCCTGCTTGTGCTTTTTGAGCGGTTGGCCCGCTGGCTGCGCCGCGAACTGCCCGCTTTCTTTTCGACAGAGCGCCAGCGCACGCGCCAGTTGCTCAGTCACTTCCAGGAGCAGATGGCCCAGCTTCTCAGCTTCGAGACGCTGGCGCAACGGACGGTCGAAGTCGTGGCCGAGGCGTTTCGGGTGCGCTCCGTGCGCATCTTTTTCCGTCCGGACGAATCGTTGCCCTGGTTTTCGGCCGCCTACCATCCGGAGCCTCCATATCTGACCGAACGCATCGTGGAGGCAATCTGGCCGTACTTTCAAGAAGGCCACATCTGGGCCCGCAATTCCGAACTCAGCCAAACCCGTTTACCTCAAGAACTACAGGCCCTCCTTGAAAACCGACATGTGGCCTTGATCATCCCCATCCTTGCCAAACACCGTCCGCTGGGACTGCTTGCCCTGGGCCCTCGACGCAATCGTCACGAATTTTACAACCTGGAAGACCTGGACCTGCTGCGCATACTCGGCGGCCAACTGGCGCTGGCTATCGAACGCCTCTACCTGGTCGAACGTGAACGGGCCCTGATCCGTCAGAATGCCGAAGCCCAACTGGTCGCCCTGCGCGCTCAGATCAATCCGCACTTTCTGTTCAATGCCCTCAACACAATTGCCGCGCTGATCAACGAGCATCCGGAAAAGGCCGAAGCCGTGGTCGAGCACTTGGCCGCGATTTTCCGCCACACCCTGAACACGGGCAGCCGGTCGTTCGTCTCGCTGGCTGAAGAGCTGCAACTCGTGCAGCACTATCTGGAAATCGAGCAGGCGCGCTTCGGGGACAAGCTATCGGTCGCCATCGAATTGCCCGCCGAACTGGACACGTTTCCCGTTCCGGCGTTTGCGGTGCAGACCTTGGCTGAAAATGCCGTCAAACACGGCCTGGAGAAACTACGCACCGGCGGTGCCATTCAGATCCGAGCCCGACGCCTCGACGATGGCCTGGTTGAAATCCTGGTGGCCGACACCGGGGTGGGCATCCCATGGCTCTGGGAGCAGAACGGGCAGCCCGCCGAAGGCCCTATGCCCTTTTTTGGGCTGGGTTTGCGCAACGTCCTCGCCCGGCTGGAACAACTCTACGGACGCCGCGATCTGCTTCGTTTCGAAAGCGCGCCAGGCCAGGGCACCCGTGTGCGCCTGCTGCTTCCGTCGGTTCCTCAACCCGAACCGACCGCGCCTGAGAACTAAATCCTTCGAAATGCCATGCTCCGCATTTTGATTGTAGACGACGAACCACCGGCCCGACGCCGCCTGCGCAAACTGCTCGAGCCACTGCAAGCTTCCGGCCGGGTGGCGCTCATTGAGGAGGCAGCCGACGGCATCGAGGCCCTCGCAAAACTACAGCAGCAGACGTTCGATCTGTTGCTGCTCGACGTGCGCATGCCCGAGCTGGACGGCTTCGAGGTGCTTGAGCGTATCGATCCGAATCGGCGGCCGTTTGTCGTCTTTACGACGGCCCACGACGACTACGCGCTGAAAGCGTTCGAGGCGCATGCCATCGACTATCTCCTCAAACCGATCAACCAGCATCGCCTGCTGGAAGCCGTCGCCCGCGTCGAGCAATTGCAGACCACCGCCCAGCTTCGGGAGCAGGAAGAACGCCTGTCCAAACTGCTGGATTGGCTCGAAGCACAACAGCAACAGGCAATGCCTGGCGTCGGACCTGCAACATCGTATCTTGAACAACTCTCGGTCGCCTATCGCGACCGCATCCTAATCATTCCCGTCACCCGACTGGTCTCCGCCGAAATCCATGACGGCATTACACGGCTGTATGTGCTGGAGGAAGAACCCGGGTCGCCGCCACGGTTGCGCCAGCACGTGGTCAGCTACACGCTGGATCAACTGGAAGCCCGCCTGAATCCGCGCGATTTTATGCGGGTGCATCGCTCGGCAATCATCCAGCTCCGACATATTCGGGAGTTGATCCCCTGGTTCAGCGGCCGCTACAAAGTGAAGCTGACCGGAGACCACGAAATCATTGCCAGCCGCGAACGGTCCAAACTCCTTAAAGAACGGCTTATACTCTGAACGATGCTGCAACGCCTACCCATGCTGCTATTTCTGATTGGCCTGGTGCGGACCCCGGCCGCCCAGCCAATCGATACGCTTCGCGTACAACTGTTCACGGGGGTTCAGCCCGACGTGGTGGTCGTCGAGCCTACCGCCCCGGCCCAGATTTATACGGAAGATTTCGCGCATCCCCTGCTGCGTCTGCCTGCCGGCGCCATGCTGCTGGTGGATCGCCGCGGCAATGAACTGCGTTTGCGTACGTCTGAGGGGACAATCTACGCCCGTTGGATCCGCATCTATCCAGAAACCGGCGGACATCTGCGCCTGACCGCCCGGCGCTCCGGCCAGGCATCCGGTCCGTTCACCTATCCCGGTTGGATCCGGATTGCACCCAATCCTGCCGGCCTGCAGGTCGTCAATCACGTCGCCCTCGAAGACTACGTGGCAGCTGTGGTGGCCCGCGAGCACAATTTCGACGACCTGGAAAGCACCAGAGCGCTGGCCGTGGCCATCCGCACCTATACGCTGCGTCGTTTGCAAACGAGCGATACGCTGCTGGATCACGCAGCCCACCAGATGTACGAAGGCATCGATCGGGTCACACCGCTTATCCGCAAAGCCGTGGAACAGACGCGAGGCGAAGTGCTGACCTATCAGGGCGAATTGATCGAAGCGGTCTATTTTGCTGCCAGCGGCGGACACACTGCCAGTAACGAAGACGTATGGAATGGAACCCCAGAACCCTACCTGCGTGGCCGGCCAGATCCGTACGACAGCAATGCCCCCTTCCAACACTGGGAAGCTACCATCCCGCGGAAGCGTCTGTTGGATCTTCTTTCGGAGAAATACGGCGCCCGTATTACCGGCTTTCGCATCGGCACGCGCAGCCCAGATGGCCGCGTCGCCACAATCGAGCTGCTTCGCGAACGTGGCGATCCGCTGACGATCCGCGCCAACGAATTTCGGCTCCTGCTCAACGCGCACTTCGGCCGCCACACGCTGCGCAGCACCTTTTTCACCGTTCAACGCCGAGACGAAACCTATTATTTTGAAGGGAAAGGCTTTGGACACGGCGTAGGACTCAGCCAGTACGGTGCGCTCGAAATGTCCCGTCAGGGATATTCGTACCGCGACATTCTGGCGTTCTATTATCCAGACACCGAGCTGCATCTGTACGAGGCCGGTGCCCTGCTGGCCGCCGGTTCGTCCCCAGAGCCTGAGCGGTCCGAAGACTTTACGCCCCCACCGGCGCGCACCCCTGCCGCTTCGCCTGCGGCACCTACTCCGGCTGCCGCCAATGCAACGCGCTCCGTGGCAGCAGTGGGATGGAGCGCTGCGCCTGTTCAGACTGTCGAACGTTCCACCCGTCGTCAGATCGGCTGGTAGCATGCGACGTGTTCTGTTATGGCTTGCGCTGGGCCTGAGCCTGTGGCTCCGGTATGCCCTGGCGCAGGAGCGCCCGTTGCCGCGCTTTCGTGCGCAGCAGGACAGCCTCACTGTCTTCCAGCTGCCGCCCGTGCTGGTCGAAGCTACCCGCGGGTTTACGGCCCCCTGGGGCGAAGCGCTGCCCCTGCTTACGCTGGAGCGTCGGCCGCCCGAGGTGCAATTTCGTCCGGCGTTGACGCTAACCGAAACGTTGCAAGAACTTCCTGGCCTCTGGCTCAACGATCGTCAGAACTATGCGCTGGGCGAGCGGCTGCTTGTGCGCAGCGCCGGCTGGCAGGCTGCTTTCGGGGTACGCGGTGTGCAGGTCGTGCTCGATGGGATCCCACTGACCCTGCCCGACGGCCAGGCCGTTCTTGATCCGGTTGATCCTGCTTTCGTCCGCCGCGCCGAACTGCTACGCGGCCCAGCTGCGCTGTTCTGGGGCAACGGTAGTGAGGGCGCGCTGGTGCTTTCGACCTGGCCCGAGCCCCTTCGAACCAGCCTGCGCCTTCGTCTGCTGGGCGGCAGCCACGACCTGAGGCGCCTGGACGGCGAGGCCATGCTACGCCTTGGGTCGCACGCGCTGGCCTTCCACGCCTCGCACCTGGATCAGCAAGGCTACCGGCTCCACAGCCAGACTCGCCTGAGCCGCTTTGGCCTGCAGGCGGGCTTTCGGGTGGATGCCCGCACGCGCCTGCGGGTCACGCTGGCCGGTTCCTGGCTGGATGCCCGGCATCCGGGCGCCCTAACGGCCGAAGAAATGGCCCACGATCCACGCCAGGCCAGTGCCCGCTACGTAGCCACCAATGCCGGCAAGGAAAGTCAGCAGGGGCAGCTCGGCGCAACCTTTGTCCACCAGTTACCCGCAGGATGGCTTACGTTTACCACCTTTGCCCAGATACGCCATCTGGACAATCCACTGCCCTTTGCCTACATCCGCCTGGAGCGCCAGGTGGCCGGAATGCGCACAAGCTGGACGCACGAGCTCGGCCGCTGGCGCACCGGCCTCGGACTCGACGTCACGCTGCAAGACGACGACCGCCAGAACTTTCCCAATGCAAGCGGTCGGCCTGGCACGACCCGCCTGCTTGACCAGCGCGAGCGCGTTGGCGAGCTGGCGTTGTTCGGACTGGCGCGCTATGCATTCACACCGCACTTGCAGGCACTGACCGGCCTTCGCCTAAGCTACCTGCACTTCGCGCTGACCGACAACCTGCTCACCAACGGCAACCAGTCCGGCCGTCGCACGTTTAGCATCTGGACACCCACGCTGGGTGTGGTTTACCAGCTGGCGTCCGGCCTGCAGCTTTTTGCCACGCTGGGCACAGCTTTCGAGTCGCCTACCACAACCGAACTGGTCAACCGCTCGGACGGCCGGGGCGGCTTCAATCCAGAGCTGGAACCACAGTACCTCTACGGCATCGAGCTGGGCAGCCGCCACCAGGGAAGCACCGTGCAGGCCGATCTGACGCTGTTCTACCAGTGGGTACGCGGCCGCATCATCCCCTTCCAGCTCGAAGGCGATGGCCGCACCTTCTATCGCAACGCCGGGCGCACCCGCCAGTACGGGATCGAACTCTGGCTGCAGGCGCGACTGGCGCCGATGCTACAGGCACGGCTGGCCTACACGGGCGCCCACTATCGGTTCGAGGAAGCCGCGCTTCGGGGCAAGCGCCTGCCCGGCCTACCCGAACAACGCCTCGCGCTCACGCTGCAATACCGGAGCGGACCGCTCTGGCTGGAGATGACCGGCACCGCCGTGGGTCCCTGCTATGCCGACGATACCAACACCGTGCGCGTGGACGGCTACGTCACGCTGGACGTCACGCTGGGACTGGCGCGCTCGCTGCTGCCCGGGTTCGACGTGCAGCCGTTTGTCTCTGTGCAGAACGTGCTGGACCGTCGCTACGTGGGGTCCGTCGTGGTCAATGCCGCTGCTGGCCGCTATTTCGAACCCGCCGCCGGCCGTAGCGTTCGCTTCGGGCTGAACCTGGGTATCCCCTAAACCATGCGTAAGAAGGAAAAGATACAGGCGGGCGTCCTATCCGTGCGTCAGCAAAATGGCCATATCGAAGTGCTGCTGGTCACCTCGCGCGCGGTAGGCCGCTGGATCCTACCCAAGGGTAATGTTAAACGGAATCAGACACCCACCGAAGCAGCCCGCCAGGAGGCCTACGAGGAGGCCGGCATCCGCGGACGCATCGATCCGGAGCCACTGGGTCGCTACCTGCACGGCCGCCCCGGCGATCAGCGCTGGGTGGAAGTTTATCTGATGACGGTCGAAGAAGAACTGGACGACTGGCCCGAGCGGCCTGAGCGCACCCGACGCTGGATGCCGCTGGACGAAGCCCGGCAGGTGGTTTACGAAGACGGGCTCCGGGCCCTGCTGGACCGTCTGCCCGATGAACTGGCACGCCGTCGCCAGGGGCGAAAGCTAAGTCCCCGTACTTCGCGTCTGCTGGTGGTCTTGTTGCTATTGGCCTCGCTGGCCCTGGCCTTAGGCGGTACGTACTATCTGGCGCGGTTGCTTGCCCGCCCCGAAGTCCAGCAGCGCCTGCAGGAACTGGAACGCCAGGAACATCCCACCCCCTCGGCCAACGCTGCTCGTTTTTAACAGCCCTTCACAGCAGAATTCACGCGAGCCAAACGTGGCCGTCTGGCATGCGTTGTAGTTTCCGGGAGCCTTTTTGCAGCAGGAAAACAATCGGTTAAGCGCTCATGAGCCAGCCTCAGGAAAAATATCGGGTCACGATTGCCTACGGAGACGGGATCGGTCCGGAAATCATGCGGGCCACGCTGACCGTGCTCGAAGCGGCCGGGGCTCCGCTGGAATACGATGTCATTGAAATTGGCGAAAAGGTCTATCGTCAGGGCATTACGTCCGGCATTCCCGACGAAGCCTGGGAGGTGCTGCGCCGCAACCGGGTCTTTCTAAAAGCTCCGATTACCACGCCGCAGGGCGGCGGCTACAAGAGCCTGAACGTAACGATCCGCAAGGCGCTAGGGCTGTTTGCCAACATCCGCCCCACCAAGTCGCTGCACCCTTACGTCGAGACGCCCTATCCCAACATCGACCTGGTGATTGTCCGCGAAAACGAAGAAGATCTATACGCGGCCATCGAGCACCGGCAGACCACCGAGGTGGCGCAGGCGCTCAAGCTGGTCACGCGCCCGGGCAGCGAGGGCATCATCCGCTATGCGTTCGAATATGCCCGCGCCTACGGCCGTCGGAAGGTCACCTGCATGTCGAAAGACAACATCCTGAAGCTGACCGACGGCCTGTTCCACAAAATCTTCGATGAGATCGCCGCCGAATACCCGGACATCGAAGCCGAGCACCGGATCATCGACATCGGCGCGGCGCTTGTGGCCGCCCGACCGGAGACGCTCGATGTGATCGTCACCCTGAACCTTTACGGTGACATCCTTTCGGATATTGCCGCGCAGGTAGCCGGTTCGGTGGGGTTGGGCGGCTCGGCCAACGTGGGCACGCACGCGGCCATGTTCGAGGCCATCCACGGCTCGGCCCCCGACATTGCCGGCAAGGACATCGCCAACCCGTCGGGCCTGCTCAACGCCGCCGTCATGATGCTGGTGCATCTGGGGTTGGCCGAGATCGCTTCCCGGATCGAAAACGCCTGGCTACGCACGATCGAGGACGGCATCCACACGGCCGACATCTACCGTCCAGGCAAAAGCAAAAAGAAAGTCGGCACCCAGGCTTTCGCCGAGGCCGTCATCGCCCGACTGGGCCAGGAGCCGCAGCACTTGAAGCCGGTGCATTTCCGCAAGCCGGGCGTCTCCGTCGAAATTCGTCCCACGCCACGCCAGCCCAAGCAACTCGTGGGCGTGGACGTGTTCATCGACTGGGACGAGGCCGGACGCGATCCAAACGTGCTGGGACGGCAGCTTGAAGCCCTGGCCGGGGAGGCCTTCCGCCTGCGCGTGATCACCAACCGGGGCGTGAAGGTCTATCCCGGCGGCCTGCCCGAGACGTTCTGCACGGACCACTGGCGCTGCCGCTTTGTGGCGGCCGAAGAAGGCGGCACGGTCACCCCAATGCAAATCATAGAACTGCTGCGCCGCATTCACGAGGCCGGTCTGGATTTCATCAAGACCGAGCACCTATACACGTTCGACGGGCAGCTTGGCTTTTCGCTGGCCCAGGCGGAGTAAGACGCAGGCTGGCATTAGGTCTTTCGCAGCAGCGCAAGGGCGCGGTCCGGATAGTCCGTGATCAGGCCGTCCACGCCCAGACGCAGCAGGCGTTGCATGTCGCGTACGCGGTTGACGGTCCAGGGAATCAGGCGCATGCCGTAGGCATGGACCTCGGCTACAAGCTTCACCGAGACCAGGCGGTAATCGGGGCCATAGACGTCCGGCACGAACCCCAGCCGCTCCAGTTGTTCTGCCAGCGGCTGACGATCGTGGCGCTCCACCAGCAGCGACAGCGCCAGCTCCGGAAACAGTCGTCGGGCCACCTGCAGCACGCGCACGTCGAACGACATCAGGGTCGTCCGTGCCGTCACGCCGCAGGCCGCCACGACCGCCTGCACCCGCCCCACAAACGTTTCCGGATCGGGCTGATATTTCCCCTCCCACTCTGGCCGCGACTTGACTTCAATGCTGTAGCGCACGGGTGAACGACCCAACTCGGCCGCGTACGCTTCGGCCCAGCGCAGCACCTCCTCCAGCCGGGGTTTGGGGGCGGGCACCGGATCCTGGTGCGGAAAGCGCGGATGCCGGCGGCTGCCACAATCGAAGCGGGCAATCTCCTCGTAGGTCATCCGATACAAGTTGTAGCGCCGAAAAAGCTGCACGGGACGCCCGGACGGCTCCCGGCACAACGTGGCGGAAAACCAGGGCTCGTGCGATACTACCACCGTGCCGTCGCCCGCAATCACCACGTCCATCTCCAGCGAGGTAACGCCCAGTTCGATAGCCCGGGCAAAAGCCGGCCATGTGTTCTCTGGACGCAGTCCGCGGGCGCCCCGATGTCCCTGAATGTCTGGCTGCGCCCGCGTTTCTGTGAAGCCCGTCAGCATTGCGCACAAATACAAATTTATCCTTTCCAAAATCAGAAAATGAGAACTTTTTTCATCTTATGCGTTCGCTCTGTTAGGTCTTTTTTTCCTATTTTAAAGTGTTTCATGGGGAAAGTACCTGTCACGATCCACAGTTTTTACTGAACGAATATTAATCACATTATAGCAGAAATGGAAGCAGAAAAATCTCGCATTATTCCCATCAATATTGAGGAAGAGCTGAAATCCTCCTACATCGACTATTCCATGTCGGTGATTGTGGGCCGGGCGTTGCCGGACATACGCGACGGGCTCAAACCGGTTCATCGCCGCGTGCTCTACGGCATGTATGAACTCGGCCTGACCTCCAGCGCCCCTTACAAGAAAAGCGCCCGTATCGTCGGCGAGGTGCTTGGTAAGTACCACCCGCACGGCGATGCAGCCGTTTACGATACGATGGTGCGCATGGCCCAGGATTTTGCCATGCGCTATCCGCTGGTCGACGGCCAGGGCAACTTTGGCTCGATCGATGGCGACAACCCTGCGGCCATGCGCTACACAGAAGCGCGCCTAACGCGCCTGGCCGAAGAAATGCTGCGGGACATCGATAAGGACACCGTCGATTTTCAGGACAATTTCGATGGCTCTCTAAAGGAACCCGTCGTACTACCGGCCGCCCTGCCCAATCTGATCGTCAACGGTGCCGACGGTATCGCCGTGGGCATGGCCACCAAGATCCCGCCCCATAACCTGGGCGAGACCGTCGATGCACTCGTAGCCATGATCGACAACCCGGACATCTCGCTGGACGAGCTGCTAAAATATCTGCCGGCGCCGGACTTCCCCACAGGCGGCATCATCTACGGCTACAGCGGCGTCAGGGAAGCCTACGCCACCGGCCGCGGCCGCATCGTGATCCGTGCACGCATCCATGAAGAGGAGATCCGGCCGGGTCGCATGGCGCTCGTCATCACGGAAATCCCCTATCAGGTCAACAAAAGCAGCCTGATCGAGAAGATTGCGCATCTGGTGCGAGAGCGCCGCATTGATGGCATCACAGACATTCGAGACGAAAGCGACCGCGAAGGCCTGCGCGTCGTCCTGGAGATGCGCAAAGATGCTGTGCCGCTGGTGGTGCAGAATCAGCTCTACAAGTACACCCCCTGCCAGCAGACCTTCGGCGTGAACATGGTGGCGCTGGTGAACGGCCGGCCACGCACGCTCACGCTCAAAGAACTGATGCGTCACTACCTGGATCACCGGCATGAAGTGGTGACGCGGCGCACCCGCTTCGAGCTGCGCAAGGCTGAGGAGCGCGCGCACATCCTGGAAGGACTCAAGATCGCACTCGACCACCTCGACATCGTTATCAACATCATTCGCTATTCGGCCGATCCGGACGAAGCGCGCCAGCGCCTCATGGAGGGCGTACTGCCTGAACGGCTCACTCCGGAACAGCGTGAGCGGCTGGGATTGCCCGTTGCGCAGACTTCCCACTTTACGCTTACCGAGGCGCAGGCCAATGCAATCCTCGCGCTGCGACTGAGCCGCCTGACCGGCCTCGAGCGCCAGAAGCTTGAAGAAGAATACCGGGCGCTGCTACAGGAAATTGAACGCCTACGAAGCATCCTGGCCAGCGAACTACTGCGCTGGCAGATTATCCGAGAAGAACTGCTCGAACTGAAGCAAAAATACGCCGACGCGCGACGTACGGAGATCGACTACGCGGGAGGCGGCGACTTTGCCATCGAGGACCTGATCGAAGACGAACAGGTGGTGGTTACGCTGTCGCACCAGGGTCTGATTAAACGCACCCCGGTGCACATCTACCGGCAGCAGGGCCGCGGCGGCGTGGGCATGAAAGCCAGCAGCATGCGTGAAGACGACTACATCGAACACCTGTTCGCCTGCAAAAACCACGATTACCTGCTTTTTTTCACGGACCACGGCCGTTGCTACTGGCTGCGCGTCTACGACATTCCGGAGGGCAGCCGTACCAGCCTCGGCCGCTCCATTCGTAACCTGATCCAGATCGCGCCCGACGACCGCGTGCGCGCCGTGCTGAACCTTCGCAAAGAAGATTTTGAAAATCCAGAATTCCTGCGGGCGCATTATGTATTGATGGCCACCCGACAGGGCCTCGTCAAGAAAACGGAACTGGAAGCCTTCAGCCGTCCGCGGGCCGACGGTATTATTGCCATGGCCTTTGCCGAGGGCGACGAGCTCATCGAAGCGGTGCTGACCGACGGCCGAGCGCACGTACTGCTGGCCTCCTCGGGCGGACGCGTCGTGCGCTTCGACGAAGCAGACGTGCGGCCAATGGGCCGCAATACGCGCGGCGTGCGCGGCATTGCGCTGGAGCCTGGCGAACAGGTCGTGGGCATGGTGGCTGTCGCGCCCGAGGCTGCTCCCTGCATCCTGTCGATCAGCGCCAAAGGCTACGGCAAGCGCACACCGCTGACAGAGTATCCCGTCCACCGGCGGGGCGGCAAGGGCGTCTGGACCATGAAGATCACACCACGCACGGGCCAGCTCATTGCCATTAAGGCCGTGCAGGACACCGACGACCTGATGATCATCACGCAGCATGGCCTGATGATCCGCATTCACGTAGCCGACATCAGCCGCATGGGTCGGCACACCCAGGGCGTCCGACTGATTCAGCTTAAGCCCGGCGATGCCATTGCCGACGTGACGCGCCTGGTCACCGAAGCCCAGGAAGACGAGGCGGCTGCTGCGCCAACCCTCGCCTGATCCTGCAGGTTTGCTACCAACCCCAAGCGGCGTCGCCAGGGGAGGCGGCGCCGTTTTTTTGCCGCAACCCGTCCAAACCAGCCTCACGGCTGCGCCGAAACGAAAAAGGCCAGCTCCGGATGGAGCCGGCCTCAGCCAGCGCTGTTCTCGAACCGTGCTCAAGAGGTGGGCTGTTGACGCGCCACATACTCCAGGGCCCGGCGCAACCGACGAATCCCTTCGTCAATCTCAGCTTCCGTGATAATCAACGGCGGACGGAAACGGATCGAGCGCTCGCCACAACTTAGCAGGATGACGCCTTCCTCAAGGCTACGCTGGCGCACGGCATCTCTGAAGGCCGAAGTAGGTAGATCAAAGGCGCACATGAGCCCGCGCCCACGCACATTCGTCATGAACGGCAATGCCTCAGCCATTTCCTCCAGCCGGCGTAGCAGGTAGGCACCCATGCGGGCGGCCCTTTCCACCAGATGATCTTCTTCAATGATCTCCAGGATCTTATCGAAGCGAACCATGTCGGCCAGGTTGCCGCCCCAAGTGGAGTTCAGCCGGCTCGACACATGGAAGACGTTGTCTTCCACCTCGTCCAGTCGCCGACCGGCCAGAATGCCGCACACCTGCGTCTTTTTGCCAAAAGCGATGATGTCAGGCTGCACGCCAAGCGCCTGGTGCGCCCAGAAGGCACCCGTGATGCCAACGCCCGTCTGCACTTCATCAAAGATCAGCAATGCATCGTTTTCGTCGGCCAGCTCCCGGAGCGCCTTCAGAAACTCGGGCCGGAAGTGGTTGTCGCCGCCTTCGGCCTGAATGGGCTCGATGATGATGCAGGCGATGTCGTCTTTATACTCGTAGAAGTACTGCTTGGCCTGACGGATGGCCAGCTGTTCCAGTTCGATCGTACGCTCCAGGTTTTTCTCGGTAAGCGGGAATGTGAGTTTCGGGTTGATGACGCGTGGCCAGTCGAACTTCGGAAAGTACTGCGTTTTGCGCGGATCAAAGGTGTTCGTTAGCGAAAGCGTATAGCCGGAGCGGCCGTGGAACGCCTGGTCGAAGTGCAGCACGCGATGTCCTACTTCGCGGCAGTAGCCCTTCCGGAAGTTTTTACGCACCTTCCAGTCGAAGGCCGCCTTGAGCGCATTCTCCACGGCCAGCGCCCCGCCGTCGATGAAAAAGGCATAAGGCAGGTAATCTGGAATGCCCACCCGCTCGAAGGTCTGGACGAAGCGGGCCATGTGCACCGTATAGATGTCCGAGTTTGTCACCTTGTTCAGAGCAGCTTCCATCAGGCGTTTTTTAAAATCCTCGTCCCCAAGCATTTTGGGATGGTTCATGCCGACGGCACTGGAGGCAAAAAAGCCGAAAAAGTCGATCAATTCGCGGCCGGTGAGCTGATCGTACAGGTGCACCCCCTGACTCCGCTCCATGTCGAGCACGATTGGCAACCCGTCGGTCAACAGGTGACGAGCCAGAATAGGCCGTACCATTTCCGGAGTAATCTGCTGCAGGATCATGGGCTCCATAAAGCACTCCCTTCCGTTTTCCACGACGTTGTTTTTTGCAAAATACGAAAACCGAAACATCCAGACGGGCGCGTAAAGCCGGAAAAACTTGAAAGATCAACGAAAGCAGCATCGGGCCTGCGCCATGACCCAATGGGATCATTTCAAATGCTGCCGGGTAGCCTCTTTCCGATTTGGATGGGTTGTACTTTTCCGGAAATACAGACCATGGCCCAGCAGCATACCGAGTCGTCACGTCGTCGTTTCCTTCCAGGCGAGATCGAGCTGAAGCGCGTGCCCAAGGAGCCGCTTTTTCCCGAGGGGGACGGTGGTTTCTTCGAGCTTCCTGTAATCGATCCACCGCCAGTGACGAACGAGCGGGGACGGCGTCCCACCTGGCTCCGGGCCAAACTGCCCTATGGACCCACCTACCGGCGCGTGCTGGACATTGTCGAGACGCACCGGCTGCATACGGTCTGCCAGAGTGCCCGTTGCCCGAACATGGGCGAGTGCTGGACGGCCGGCACTGCTACGTTCATGATTCTCGGGAATGTCTGCACGCGCTCGTGCGGCTTCTGTGCGGTCAAGACTGGCCGCCCAGATCCGGTCGACCTGGACGAACCGCGTCGCGTGGCCGAAGCGGTACGCCTAATGGGCATCCGGCATGCCGTGGTCACCTCGGTCGATCGCGATGACCTGGAAGACGGGGGCGCCTCGCTGTTTGCTGAAACGATTCGCCAGATCCGGGTGCTGAACCCAGGCGTGACCGTAGAGGTGCTGATCCCAGACTTTCAGGGCAACTGGAACGCCCTGCAACGGGTGCTCGACGAACGCCCGGACATCCTCAACCACAACATCGAGACCGTCCCGCGCCTGTATCGCCGCGTGCGGCCTCAGGCCCGCTACGAGCGCTCGCTGGAGCTACTCTGGCGGGCCAAGCAGGCAGGCCTCCGCACCAAGAGCGGGATCATGGTGGGGCTGGGCGAGACCAAGGAAGAAGTGCTGGCTGTGATGGATGACTTTGCCCGCATTCAACTCGACATCATGACGATCGGCCAGTACCTGCAACCCACCCGCATGCACCTACCCGTCGAAGAATTCGTGCACCCGGACGTATTCCGCTGGTACAAAGAAATGGGCGAAGCCAAGGGGATCGGCCACGTCGAAAGCGGCCCCCTGGTACGTTCCTCCTACCACGCCGAGCGTCACGTGTAACCTGCCGGCTCAGCGCTTTTGGGACCGATTGTTCGTCCGGGGCTCGGCGTCCGGCTCCAGTCGGTCCACCAGCGCTTGCCACCGGGCTGGATCGAGCAGAACGGCCACAGCCTTTCCCTGTCGCTGCACGATCACCGGCCCCTGCGCCAGCCGCTGTTTTAATGCTTCCGTTGCCTGCAGGCGAATCCGAGAAATAGCTATGGCCTCCGCCGATGCCACATGCATGCGCCTCATCATTCCCGTTCAATAACTGCTGGCGTTAACGCAAACCTATTACGCCCGACCAATCAATTTTTGCCACCCGTTACCAGTTTATTACGCCCTATCTGCTGCACTTGGTTTATCTTGTTACAGGTTGTCATCATAAAGCAGACACCACCTGCCATGAAACGCAACGTCGGCACCATCGACCGAGTCCTCCGCATCGTCATCGCGCTGATAATTGGCGTGCTGCTGATCACTGGGCAATTTGGGGGTGCGGTGGCCGTCATGCTGGGCATTGTGGCCTTGATCCTGCTGGTCACCGGGCTGGCTGGAAGCTGCCCGCTATACGCCACGCTCGGCTTTTCTACCTGCCCCCGGAAGGCCGGCGGTTAGCGTCACTCCATACTCTCCCCAAAAAACCGGGGCGCACACAGGGTGCGCCCCTTCAGGTTAGGCAGAGGCATGCCTCTGATTTCTGGAGGTCATCCCATCCGGAAGAGGGACTGAAATTTCATGGCCATCGGGAGCGAGCCACTCACCTTGAGCTTGCCCATCATCATGAGTGACATGGGGTTGGCCTCGCCATTGTTGATCTTGAGCCAGTTTTCGGCGGAGGTGGTGACAGTGACCGTCGGGCTTTCGTGTTTGCCCTCTTTAATCTCTAGCGTCCCATCTTTGATCACCATGTAGTATTCGCCTCCACCTTCGCCGGTCAGGTTAAGCTGCACGACGCCCTCGACGCCGGCGGCCTGATCGGCCAGAAACCGTTCTTTGTAGGATGCGAGCACTTCGGGGATACTGGTGTACTTTGGCATGGCTGCTTGCGGGTTTGGTAAGCGATTTTCTTACGCGATATTGAAGAAATCGGCGCCGAACACTCCTGCAGCTGCCAACGCCTCGATTTCGTCTGAAGTAAACCCTGCTTCCTGCAGCACCTCTCGGGTATGCGCGCCCAAGGGCGGGCCGGTATGCCGGTAGGCCGGCGGCGTGCGCAAAAACCGCACGGGAAAGCCCACCTGTCGCTGCGGAGATGCATCCGGTCGCGGCACTTCAACGATCAGTTCCCGCGCCCGGACCTGCGGGTGCTGCACCATCTCTTCGAGCGTCAGCACAGGCTCGACGCACACATCGCGTTCGGCAAAGACGGCCTGCCACTCGGCCAGTGTCCGCGAAGCAATCACCTGCTGGATTTCCTTTTTGAGCTGCTGGACGGCCGCATCCCATACGTTGTAGCCGTAGGGTGCCAGATCCGGCCGACCAATCGCCACACAGAATCCTTCCCAAAATTTCGGCTCCAGCCCGGCCACGGCCAGGTAGCGTCCGTCGCGTGTGCGGTAGCAGTCGTAGAAGCTGCCGCCATTGAGCGGCTCGGTTTCGTAGCCAGGACAATGCCCACCCCCCAGCAAGCCACTGACGGCCAGCCCATTGAAGGCAATCGTTGCATCGAGCAGGGCCACGTCCAGGTATTGGCCTTCGCCGGTGCGCTGGCGGTGCACGACGGCGGCCAGAATAGCCAGGGCAGCAAAAAGCCCTCCGGCCACATCGGCCAGCGGCACGCCGGAGGGCACCGGACCCACCTGGCGTCGGCCGCTGTGGCTCAGCAGACCGGAGAGCGCCTGGTAGTTCAGGTCGTGTCCAGCCCGATCGCGGTAGGGGCCCGTCTGGCCGTAGCCGGTGATGGAGCAGTAGATCAATTTGGGGTTTTCGGTGACCAGTGCTTCATAGTCCAGACCCAGCCGCTGCATAACCCCGGGCCGAAAGCCTTCCACCACGATGTCGTAGTGGTGGACAAGCCGGCGTACCACAGCACGCGCCTGCGGGTGCTTTAGGTCGAGCACCACGGAACGTTTGGAGCGATGCACCCAGGCATAGCCGGCCGAAGTACCGGAGTCGTCGTAAGGAGGTGCCAGGTGCATCAGGTCGGGCCGATCGGGCGATGCGATGCGCACAACGTCGGCCCCCAGGTCGGCCAGCAGCAGCGTTGCGTACGGCCCAGGCAGTAGGATGGTGAAATCCAGCACCCGGAGCGAATGCAGCGATCCTGGCATACCCTTTACGTGTTAAGCGAGGCCGACACGCTGCGGCCGGCGCCCTGCAGGCTCTGCAGCACCAGCGGGGTCAGCCAGGCCGCCACAGTCCCCGGGGCTTCCTCGCCGGTCAGGCGCTGCCAGCAGTAGACGCCCTGTACCAACCCGAGGCATGCACGCGCCGCCACGTCCGGCTCGGTGGCCGCCACAAAAACGCCCTGCTCGATGCCCTCGGCAATCACCTCATTCCAGCAGGTCTCGTACTGCCGGAGCAACGCCTGCAGGTCGATCGCGAGCACCTCCTGGAGCGCTTCCCGGCCTTCGCACTGCAACAGCAGCCAGCTCTCATGCTCGGCGGCCAGACTTTTCAGGTGCTGCGCGATGAGGCGGGTCAGCTTTGCCTCGGGCGAGGCCTTGCTCGCGGCAATCTCGCGGGCCTGCGCCAGCAGGCGTCGAAGCGGCGTTTCGACCACTGCCCGTACCAGGTCGTCCCTACTGGCCACGTAGTAGTATAGAGCGCCCCGGGGTACACCCAGCTCGTCAGCCACATCCTGCAGCCGCGTCTGCTGCAGTCCTTTGCGTCGGAATACGCGGGCCGCTGCCCGGTAGAGTTCTGCTTCACGCCGGCTTCGTTCCATCGCTCCCGTTCGTGTTTGCTCCCGATTACCGACCCGAGGTTATGGCTCAGCGGCCGCCCACCGTGTAGGTCAGGCGCGTGGTGATCAGTCGCCCCATCTTGGGGGCGCCAATGTATTCGCGATGCTCGTTGTTCAGCACGTTCTGCGCCAGCACGTCGATGCGCAGGCCGGTAACCCACCGCCGCAGGTCGTAGCCCAACCCGAGATCAAGCAGGAAGTAGCTGTCGATGGTGCCTGAGAAGATCCCTGAGCGCACCTCGAACTTATCTACATAACGCCCAGCCAGATTGACCGACAGCCCGGACGGATCCGTGTACTCGATGCCACCGCCCGCCTTGTAGCGCGGCGCGTTCATCGAGATCTCTCGGCCGGTGCCAGGCTCGCCCAGCTCCTCATCATCAAAGAAGTTGTCGCTCACCCAGGAGAAGTTGCCAAACAGTGCCCAACGCGCATTGGGCGTCCACTGCACGGCCACGTCGGCCCCGTAGTAGTCCACGTCGCCGAAGTTCACGTAGGTAAGCAATAGCTCAGGCTCGCGATTCGGGTCAAAGTTTTCCACCGGCTCAATGAGTCCGATCGGATTCGAAGCCAGGCTTGCAGCAGCCTGCTGGTAAATGCCAGCCAACGTCTGCCGATTTAGCCCATACGGCGCCAGTTCTTCATCGGTGAAGGCATTGGCCACGGCCGTTGCCAGATCGCCAGCTACGCCGGGGGCCACCACCAGTGGCGTGAAGGGCTGCAGCTCGCTGATGAAATTCTTCTTGCGCGTGTAGTACAGATCGATCGTCACCAGCAATTGGTTGGCAAACAGCCCCTTATAGCCCAGTTCGTAGGAATTCGTGATCGTCTGGCGGGCAGCCGGGACGTTCTCCAGACTCGTGAGCACGCTGCCAGCCGTGCTAACCATCAACCCCGAAGAAAAGCCCTGAATCTGACTGGCCTTGCTCTGTAGGAATGCTACCAGTGGACCAGGCAGCACGCCCCGAGCGGCCAAACCAGCCGTCACCGCCTGGTAGGCTACGACCAGCGGAATGCCCACGCCGGGCCAGGCACGGATGCCGGGAATGAAGCTAGAGGTCTGCACCTGGCTCGGGAAGGTCCAGCCATCGACGGCACCAACCCCGCGCACGCCAAACGGCCCGCGGTCTTCGATGAACAGATCCAGAAACAAATTCACGCCGGGAGGTGTCGTAAAGGCGCGGTTGTAGGTGGTACGAAAGCTGTGCGTGGGCGAAGGCTTGAAGACAAGCGCCACGCGTGGCGAAAACTGGTTTTTTTCAATCACGTCGTCATAGTCCAGCCGTCCGGCCAATACCACGTCGAATTGCTCAGTCAGGCGCGTTTCGGACTGGATGTAGCCGCCGATCTCGTTCGTTTCGTCGCGTCCTTCGAAGCGGCCGTGAATGGTGCCGCCCGTGCGAGGTACCGTGCGTCGGTAGTCAGCCCCCACGATGAAACTCTGACGGTCTTCCAGGAGGCTGAAGCTGTACTGTGCCTGCGCGGCCATCAGGAACGACTTCTCATAGACTTCGACGGGCGTCCGCACAAAGTGCGTATTGCCGTCGTCATTCTGCGTGTAGAATACCTGTCCAAAAAATCCACCGGCCTGCAGCCGGAGCTGGCCGTAGTAGTTGGCGAAATTGTCCACCGCGTTCTCGCCTGTATTGGCCAGCGTGAGCTGCTTGATAGACGAGTAGCCGCCGCTGGCTGTTAGCGTGGTCTGCGGTCCCAGCCGGTATTGCAGCGTGCCATAGACGTAGCCCTGCCAGGTATCGTAATCGCGACTACCCCAACGCGGGTGGATGGCCTCCAGCAGCTCGCGATCATGCGGGTCGTTCGGGTTCAGTTTCCAATCCTCGCCCTGGCTGTAATAGCCCACGATCTTGTAGCCCAGCCGGTCGTTGACAATACCCGCATGACGTAAGGCGCCCTGGATAATCGAACGCTCGCCGCCGCCGATCATCACGGAAGTACCTGGATAGGTCAGCGGATCTTTTGTAATAAAGTGAATGACCCCCTGCTCCACGCCGGCCCCGTAGAGTGCCGAGTTGGGACCCCGCACAACCTCGATCCGGGCCAGGTCGATTGGCGCAATAGGCATCGATGAGAACTCATTGATGGCCAGACTGGGCGTGGTGGCCTGTCGATAGTCGACCAGCGCGTACGTCTTGGCTACAAAAACCGAGTTGAAGCCACGCAGCGACACCTGGAAGCGATTCAGGCTGGATTGTGAAATATCCACCCCTGGTGTGTAGCGCAAGGCGGCGGCCGTGGCGTGGGTGGCCGTCTGCTCCAGAGCGCGGGCATCGAGCACCGAGATCGACGCGGGCGACTCCAGCACCTTTTCCTGGCGGCGCGAGGCCGTCACCACCACGGGGTTCAGGCCAAGTTCGACCGGTGCCAGGGCCAGATCGACCGTCACGGTGGCACCGGCTCTGAGCGTGACCGTGCGCCGGGCATCGGCATAACCAACAAAGCGGGCCACCACTTCGTAAGTGCCGGCCGGCAGGTTCTCCAGCTGGTAGCGCCCCTCTATGTCGGCAGCGGCTCCCTGAAAAGCCGTCGTCTCCCCCAAACGGTAAAGCACCACGTTGGCGCCAGGCAGCGGATCACCGCTTTCGGCGTCGGTCACCCGCCCCTGGATCGTAGCCATCGATTGGGCGGCCACCAAATCAGGAAGTAGCACCAGGGCGGCCAGCAACCAGAGACGCATCAGCATGTGGGGCATGGTTGTTTTCAGGTTAGTTAACGGTGTTCACTTCGAGCGCTTATGAAGCATGCGAATTCAGTCCTCAGGACAAGTGCTTCACGACATTCCGGCAATCTCCCGTTCGCGCTTGGCCAGCTCCCGGCGCAGGATCTTGCCCGATAGCGTCTTGGGAATCTGATCGACGAATTCCACGCGCCGGATCTTCTTGTACGGCGCCACTCGCTCGGCCACATAGGCCATCAGTTCTTCGGCCTTGGCCTGCAAGCCGGGCTTGAGCACCACGTAGGCCTTGGGCACCTCGCCTGCCTCTTCGTCGGGACTCGGCACGACGGCCACGTCGGCCACGGCCGGATGCCCCTGCAGGATCTCCTCCAGCTCGGCCGGGGCCACCTGATAGCCCTTGTACTTGATCAGCTCCTTAACGCGATCGACGATATACAGGTAGCCGTCCTGGTCCACGCGGGCCACGTCGCCCGTGTGCAGCCAACCCTCTTCGTCGAGCGTGTCGCGCGTGGCCTGTGGATTGTTCCAGTAGCCCTTCATGACCTGTGGGCCGCGGATCCACAGCTCGCCCGTTTCGCCCTCGGGCACGTCTTCGTGCGTGGCCACATCGACGATCCGGAACTCCGTGTTCGGAACGGCCACGCCCACCGACGAGAGCTTGATCGGAAAGCCGCGGGGCGTGAAGTGCGTCACCGGGCTTGTTTCGGTCATGCCGTAGCCCTGCCGCACCGTTACGTTCAGCCGCTCGGCGCACTGGCGGGCCACCGGCTCGGGCAGCGGGGCCGCGCCGGAGTTGACATAGCGCAGGCTGGAGAGATCGTACTGGTCCACCAGCGGATGTTTGGCCAGCGCCAGGATGATGGGCGGCACCAGAAAGGCCGTGGTGATCCGGTAGCGCTGCAGCAACTCCAGAAACTGCTCCAGATCGAAACGCGGCATGGTCACCACCGTGCCCCCGGCATGCAGCGCCATGCTCATAATGACCGTCATGCCGTAGATGTGGTAAAACGGCAGAATACCGATGAGCACCTCATCGTCTTCAAATTGCTCAACGGCCAACGTCTGGGCGATGTTCGCCACGATGTTGTAGTGCGTGAGCATGACGCCCTTGGGACGCCCCGTGGTGCCGCTCGAATACGGGAGCACCACCAGGTCTTCCCGCGGATTGATTTCCACGGCCGGCGGTTCGGTCCCGTGCTGCAACAGTTTGGCCAGCGGCGTGGCCCCTTCGGCCTCGCCGATCACGATCACCTCCTCCACACCGGCACGCTCGGCCGCCGCCCGCGCATTCTCCAGAAAAAGCGGGAACGTCACCAGAAATCGCGCCCTGGCATCTTCCAGTTGATGCGTCAGCTCGTCGACCGTGTAGAGCGGGTTGACCGTCGTCGTGATACCGCCAGCCATTGCCACCCCGTAGAAGACCACGGCGTACTCCGGCAAGTTGGGGCTGTAGAGGGCCAGCACGTCGCCCTTGCGGAAGCCCCGGGTGGCCAACCCCGCCGCAAAAGCGCGCGCCTGCTCGCGGAGCTGCGCGTAGGTCAGCGTGCGTCCGGTCATCCCCTCGATAAGCGCCGGCTTATCCAGGTAGGCCTCCACCTGCCGAAAGACCATCTCCGCCAGTGGAATTTCTGGAATCTCAACGTCGGGGAAAGGGCTTCGGTAAATATGCATGGCAGATTTTTTTCATTAGTTGAAAGCGATTCCTTCAGCGAAGATTCACTATAAAATAAACGTGCATTCACGTTTGCGCAAACCCATTCGGAAGGAACCATCGACCGTTCAGACAAAAAGATCGGGCATTAGCTCACCCACGGACGGATCGACGGCGTAGCGGGTAAAGTCCGTCACGCCCACCTGACGCAATACGTCTTCGTCGACGAAGAACTGTCCAGTGCATTGGCGGCTGGGCTGCGTCAGGATCACGTGCGCTGCATCAGCCACGATCTCCGGTTTACGAGAGCGCCGCACCATTTCTTCACCGCCCATCAGGTTGTGCACGGCTGCCGTCGCGATCGTTGTGCGCGGCCAGAGTGCATTGACAGCTACGCCGGCTTCCCGAAACTCCTCGGCCATGCCCAGCACGCACATCGACATGCCGTATTTCGAGAGCGTGTAGGCCAGATGCGGCGCAAACCAGCGCGGCGCCAGCTTCAACGGGGGCGACAGCACCAGAATGTGCGGGTTTTCAGCCTTCATTAGATGCGGCAGACAGGCCTGCGAGCAGGCAAACGTAGCGCGCACGTTCACCTGGTGCATCAGATCAAAGCGCCTCATGGGCGTTTCGAGCGTACCTGCCAGATAAATCGCACTGGCATTGTTGACGAGTATGTCGATTCCGCCGAAATGGGCTGCAGCCTGCTCCACGGCCTGCTGAATCTGATCCTCGAAGCGTACATCGACCGGTATTGGCAGCGCCTCGCCGCCGGCCGCGCGAACTTCCTCGGCCGCCGTGTAGATGGTGCCGGGCAGCTTTGGGTGCGGTGCGACGGTCTTGGCCGCAATCACAATGCGCGCCCCGTCGCGCGCTGCCCGCAGCGCAATGGCCTTGCCGATACCACGACTTGCACCGGTGATGAATAACACTTTTCCTTTCAGCGACCCATCGGCTACAAACTCCATGACACCTCTGGACTTTATTTCACCATTTGTCCATAGTATATTGAACAAGCGTTCATTTCCGCAACCCCTGAAACGATCATGCAGGAAGCTGTCCACGAAGAATTGCTCTTTGAATACGACGGCCCAGTGGCCATCCTGGCGCTGAACCGGCCTGAGCGGCGCAATGCGCTCAACCGCACGCTGGAAAAAGCGCTGCACGAGGCGTTGCTGCGCGTGCGAGACGATCCGGACATCCGGGCCGTGGTACTGACCGGCCTTGGCTCGGACTTCTGCTCGGGAGCCGACCTAAGCTCCTTTCAGGAGATTCCTTCACCGGCCTTCGTGCGTCGCCATCTGCTGCAGGTCTACGGCCCCATCGTCGAGTTGATGACTTCCATCGAAAAGCCGATCATCGGCGCCATCAACGGTACGGCAGCCGGGGCCGGTTGCTCGTTGGCGCTGGCCTGCGACCTGCGCATCATGGCCGACAATGCCAGCCTAATGCTGGCCTTCAGCAACATCGGCCTTGTGCCCGACATGGGGGCCACGTTTCTGCTGGTACGGCTGGTGGGCTACGCACGGGCTTTCGAGATGGCGGCTGAAGGCCAGCGCATTCCGGCCGGTCGCTGCCTTTCGTGGGGGCTAGCCAACCGCGTGGTGCCAGCCAACCGCCTGCAGGAAGAGGCTCGGCACTGGGCCCGCGAGCTGGCTGCCCGTCCCACACTGGCGTTGGGACTGACCAAGGCAGCGCTGCACTATGCGCTTACGGCTACGCTGCGCGAAGCGATTGCCTACGAAGCACTGCTTCAGCAGCAGTGCATCCAGAGCCACGACCACCGCGAGGGCATTCAGGCCTTCCTCGAAAAGCGTCCCCCTGTATTTACCGGCAACTGAGCGATGGAACTCTGGAAACTGACGGCGCTCGAACTGGGCCGACGTATTGCCCGCCGGGAAGTGCGGGCTGTTGAGGTTGTCACACACTTTTTGGAGCGCATCGAAGCACTGAATCCCACGATCAACGCGATTGTAACGCTCGACGCCGAGGGCGCGCTGGCCGCCGCCCGCGCGGTGGACGAACGCCTGGATCGCGGCGAGACGCTTGGGCCGCTGGCGGGCGTACCGGTCACGATCAAGGACCTGACCGAAACGAAGGGCCTGCGCACTACCTACGGCTCGGCGCCGCTGCGTGACCACGTGCCGGACGTCGATGCCGTGCTCGTCGAGCGTCTGCGGCGGGCAGGGCTTCCCATTCTTGGCAAAACGAACACTCCGGAATTCGGCGGCAAGTTCGACACCGAAAACCGCCTGTTTGGCGCCACACGCAATCCCTGGAAGCTCACGCATAGTCCGGGTGGCTCTTCGGGTGGGGCGGCTGCCCAGGTGGCCGCCGGGCTTGGTCCGGTCGCCCATGGCAACGATGGCGGCGGTTCGATTCGCGTACCGGCCTCCTGCTGTGGCGTTTTCGGGCTCAAGCCTCAGTTCGGGCGCGTGCCGTTCTGGCCGCGCCGGGATAGCTGGGCTACGCTGAACCACGAGGGGCCAATCGCCCGAAGCGTGCGCGACGCGGCGGCCTTGCTGGACCTGATGGCTGGACCTGACCCGCGCGATCCCTACAGTTTGCCGGGTCCGGTCCCGTCTTTTCTGGCCGCCTGCGAGGGCGAGGTCCGGGGTCTGCGTGTAGCCTGGAGCCCTACGCCCGGCTACGGTCGCGTCGATCCCGAAGTGCAGGCGCTGTGCGAGGCGGCTGCCCGCACCTTCGAAGACCTGGGCTGCCACGTCGAAGAAGCCTCGGCTGGCCTTGACTTTCCCGCCGAAGCATTTCTGGGCATCATTGTGCCCCGCATGGTGACCCAGCTCGAACGCGACCTGCCGCCAGGCTTTGTCGATCAGCTCGACCCCATGCTAGCTGTTTTTCTTCCCTACGCCGACCAGCTTTCGGCACGCGATGTGGCCCGCGCCGAATTTGCCCGCCTGCAGCTCTACGACCGCGTGGAAGCCTTCCTCCAGCGGTACGACCTCTGGCTGCTGCCCGTCATGGCCGCGCCCCCGCATCGCTCCGGCGAGTTCGGTCCCACAGAAATCGCCGGGCAACCAGTGGAAAGTCCGCTGGAGCCGTTTTTCACGTTTCCGTTCAACCTAACCAGACACCCGGCCGCCAGCGTGCCCGCCGGCTTCACCCGCGACGGTCTGCCCGTTGGACTCCAGATCGTCGGCCGCCGCTTTGCCGAAGCCACCGTCCTGCGCGCGGCGGCCTGCTACGAAGCAGCCCGCCCTTGGGCCGATCGCTGGCCTGAAGCTGCACAACAAGCCCTGAAATAACCATGAACGAACCCCGTTTCCCCTTCACCGCCAAGCTGACCGATAAGGTAGCCCTTATCACCGGCGCCAGCCAGGGCATCGGCCGGGCCATTGCCGAAGCCTACGCAGCCGCCGGTGCGCGTGTGGTGCTGGCCGCCCGCAAGCCGGAAGGTCTCAAAGCAGCAGCCGAGGCCATTCAGCAGCAGGGCGGCGAAGCGTTGGCCGTTCCTACGCACACTGGTCACCCGGATGAAGTCGAAGCGCTGGTGGCCTGTGCCGTCGAAACCTTCGGCGGCATAGACATCCTGGTGAATAATGCCGCCACCAACCCGCACTTTGGGCCGATCCTGACGGCCGAGCCCTCCCACTGGGACAAGACCTTCGAGGTGAACGTTAAGGGTTATTTTTACACGGCCCGCGCCTGCCACCCACATATGAAGCAGCGAGGCGGCGGTAAAATCATCAACATCGCTTCGATCGCTGGCCGGCGGCCTCAGCCGGGCATGGGCGTCTACTGCGTCACAAAGGCGGCCGTGCTCATGCTGACCGAAGTGCTGGCGGCCGAGCTGGCACCCGACAACATCCAGGTCAATGCCATTGTGCCCGGCTTCATCCGCACGCGCTTCAGCCGGGTGCTCTGGGAAACGCCTGCCCTGCACGAGGCCATTGTGCAGCAGATTCCCCAGCGCCGCATGGCCGAGCCCGAAGAACTCGTCGGCCTGGCGCTGTTTCTCGCCTCGAGCGCGTCCGATTACATGACGGGCGCGACGCTCCCGATCGACGGTGGTCTCCTGATCGGCTATCCACCCATGCCTCTGCCATGAGCACGCAAGCCCTGCCCAGTCCGCTACTTGTCGAGGTGCAGTCGTTCCTCGAAAGCCGCGTTTATCCGCTGGAGCGGCGGCTGTTGCGCGAGGGACTGCATGCGCTCACTGATGAACTGGAGACCATTCGCGCCGAGGTGAAAGCACGGGGCTGGTGGTGTCCGCCTTTGCCCCGGCGGCTGGGCGGCATGGGGCTGACGCTCACTGAATTCGCTCATCTGAGCGAACGCCTGGGCCGCACGCCGCTGGGCCATTACCTGTTCAACTGCCAGGCGCCCGACATCGGCAACATGGAGCTGCTGCTGGCGCACGGCACGCCGGAGCAGCAGGAGCGCTTCCTGCTTCCGCTGGTGCAGGGCAAAATCCGGAGCTGCTTTGCGATGACCGAGCCGGAGCACGCCGGCTCCAATCCGGTCTGGCTCAGCACGACGGCCCGCCGTGAAGGCGATCACTACGTGCTCGAAGGCCACAAGTGGTTCGTCACGGGCGCCGACGGGGCCGCCTTTGCCATCGTCATGGCCGTGACCAACCCCGAAGCCGAACGGCCGCACGAGCGGGCCAGCCTGCTGATCGTCCCCACCGACACACCGGGCTTTCTGCACGTGCGCCGGCTGCCGGTCATGGGCGAGCTCGGCGAACGGTGGATGAGCCATTCCGAAGTGCGCTTCGAGCGGTGCCGTGTCCCGATGCACTACCGGCTGGGCCCCGAAGGGGCCGGCTTCGCGCTGGCGCAGGAGCGGCTGGGTCCCGGCCGAATTCACCACGCCATGCGCTGGCTCGGCATCTGCGAGCGGGCGCTGGAACTGCTGTGCCGCCACGCCTTGCGTCGCGAACTGGCGCCCGGCCACGTGCTGGCCGATCAACAGGTGGTCCGCCACGCCATCGCCGACAGCCGGGCCGAGATCGAAGCCGCCCGGCACCTGGTGCTGGCCACAGCCGAAAAGATCGAACAGGTCGGATCCCATGCGGCCCGCACCGCCATCTCGCTGCTCAAGTTCTTCGTGGCTAGGGTGCTGCAGCGGGTTCTCGATCGGGCGCTGCAGGTACACGGCGCACTGGGCATGACCGACGACACGATCCTGGCCTTCTGGTACCGCCACGAACGGGCCGCCCGCATCTACGACGGTCCGGACGAAGTGCACCGCGATCTGGTGGCCCGCCTGGAGCTCCGCCGCTATGTGGAACGCTGACCGCTTGCCGACCATGTTCATGCAGGAACCGCCACGCCTGGGCAACACCTACGAAGCCGACAGCCTGCTGCGCGGCTATCTGGCACGCACGCTACCCGCCGCGGTGCTGCGCGAGATCGAGCCGGAACTGCAGGAGTTGGGCGCGCTGGCCGGCGGTCCGCTCTACCGCCTGCAGCTCGAAGACCGCCCCGGCGAACCCATCCACATTCCCTGGAGCGCCTGGGGCGAGCGCATCGACGAAGTGCGGCTGACGCGCGTCTGGCAGGAAGCCGAACCGCTGGCGGTTCGCTTCGGGCTGGTGGCTACGGCCTACGAGCAGGCGCACGGTGCGTTTTCGCGCATCCATCAATTTGCCAGGGTGTACCTGTTCGCTCCTTCGACCGACGTCTACGCCTGCCCGCTGGCCATGACCGACGGCGCCGCCCGCACACTCCTCGACAGCGGCAATCGGCACCTGATCGAGCGGGCCCTGCCCCACCTGACCAGCCGCGACCCTGCCACGTTCTGGACCAGCGGCCAGTGGATGACCGAGCTGACCGGCGGCTCGGATGTCGGCAGCAGCCAGACCGTGGCCCGCCGGGAGACAGACGGCACCTGGCGGCTCTACGGCCGCAAGTGGTTCGTCTCGGCCGTCACGTCGCAGATGGCGCTCATCCTGGCCCGTCCTGAAGGCAATCCGCCCGGCGGCCTGGGGCTGGCGCTGTTTTATGCCGAACTCCGGGACGAACGGGGCCGTCCCCGGGGATTTCAGATCCTGCGTCTGAAGGACAAGCTGGGCACGCGCAAGCTTCCCACCGCCGAAGTGTTGCTCGAAGGTCTGCCGGCCGAGCCGGTGGCAGGGCTGACGCACGGCACGCGGGCTATCGCCCCGATGCTGAACGTCACACGCACCTGGAACGCCATCACGGCCGCCGCCCTCATGCAGCGCGGCCTCATGCTGGCCCGCGACTATGCCCGGCGACGCATCGCCTTCGGCCGGCCGCTGGCCGAACACCCGCTGCACCTCGACACGCTGGCAGGCCTGCAGGCCGAAACGGCCGCCGCCTTCCACCTGGCCTTCTGCGTGGCCGAACTCATGGGCCGTGTCGAAACGGCCACGGCCTCCGACGACGAGCGCGCGTTGCTCCGGCTGCTGACGCCGGTAGCCAAGCTGACCACAGCGCGCCAGGCCGTGGCCGTCCTCAGCGAAGTGCTCGAAGCCTTCGGCGGCGCCGGCTATGTCGAAGACACGGGGCTGCCCGTGCTGCTGCGCGACGCCCAGGTGCTGCCCATCTGGGAAGGCACCACGAACGTGCTGGCGCTCGACGTGCTACGGGCGCTCGAAGACACCGGCGGCCTGCAGCCCCTGCACAGGGCTTTCAGGGCGTGGTTGCGGGAAGTGCCTGAGGCACTGGCTCCTCTGGCCCACGAAGCCAGAGCAACCCTGCAGGCGGCCGACACCTGGCTGGCCGAAGCCGTCGGCGACCCTGTGCGCCTTCAGGCCGACGCCCGCCGCTTTGCGCTCACGCTCGGCCGGAGCACGGCGCTGGCGCTGCTGGTGTGCCAGGCCGCCTGGAGCCAGACGCGCGGCGACGATCGCCCGGCCGCCGCGGCCCGCCGTTTTGCCCGACACAGCGTCAATCTGCTTCCCACCGGCACACACCCCGCGAACAGTCGAATGCTAGCGCTGAACGAGCCGCCCCTGGACGCCCGGTAGGGACATTGTTTTAGAACAGCAACCTCGCGCAAATGACGCACACAGACGGCACGACACTTTCGTTCCGTGCCTGACTACAAGCGCACCCGCAGTAAATCACGAAGGCAAGCTGAATTGACGTCCGGCGACATACTGCTTGCCAACCAGAAACTGATCTGCTGCGCATGAAGGGCATACCCCCCGAACTAACCGAAGCTCAGCCCGAAGCACGCTTCGACGAAGCCCGGCTGGCCGCCTTTTTACGCGGCAAGCTGCCCGGCACGGAACGACCGCTGCGCGTGTGGCAGTTCACGGGCGGAGCGGCCAACCTGACCTACCTGCTCGACTACGGCACCCATCAGTACGTGCTCCGACGCTCGCCACCCGGTCCGCTGCCCCGTGGCGGACACGACATGCGACGCGAATACACGGTGCTCTCGCGCCTCTGGCGGGCTTATCCGCCGGCCCCCCGCGCCTTTCTGTTCTGCGACGACCTCGCAATCGTGGGTACCCCGTTTTTCGTGATGGAACGACGGCACGGGATCGTGGTGCGCACCGAGCTGCCCGAAGTGTTTCGGACGCACCCCGATGCCCCACGCCAAATCGCCATGGCGCTCGTCGATACGCTGGCTGACCTGCATGCCGTGGACTTCCGGGCCATCGACCTGGCCGACCTGGGCCGCCCCGAAGGGTTTATCGAGCGGCAGATCGAAGGCTGGTGGAAGCGCTGGGAAGCGGCCCGCACGATGGATCTGCCCGACCTGGCCGCCGTCTATGAATGGCTCCGAACGCATCGACCTGCCCGCTCAGAAGTGGCCCTGGTGCACAACGACTATAAGCTCGACAATGCGATGTTCGACCCGTCCGATCCGGGCCGCCTGGTGGCCGTCTTCGACTGGGACATGTGCACGCTGGGCGATCCGCTGAGCGATCTGGGCGCGCTGCTGGCCTACTGGGTGCGGCCGGACGACCCGCCTGTCTTTCGCGCGCTCACCACCATGCCGCTGGACGAACGCTTCCCCACGCGGGACGAACTGGTGGCCCGTTACGCGGCACGAACCGGCCGCCCACTTCCCGACGTGCGCTTTTACCACGTGCTCGGCCTCTACCGCGTCACGGTCATCGTGGCTCAGCTCTACGCCCGCTACGTCCGGGGTCTGAGTCGCGATCCCCGCTATGCCGAGCTCGGCCGGGCGCTGCCCGCCCTGGCCCGCGCTGCGGCCGAGACGCGATGCAACTGACCAAAAAGAAGCCTGGGTTTGCCAGCGGCAAACCCAGGCTTCTTCCGCTATTCCAGACGCACGCTCAGGAGAAGTTAAACCCTCCAGCCGTCTGTTCCTCCAATTGGCCCACCCGCTCCAAACGCGGCGTCTCAAACTTTCGACGACCACATTTTTCCTCCTGAACCTGCTCCCGCTTATCCTGTTCAGCTTCGTAGCGCATAGCTTCCTCCAAGTTTTAGTGTGATCTTCCTTAACTCAGCGCATCAACGTCACCAGCCGATGCGCTATCCGACGACCACCGTCGGCCTCTGTTACTTCCACACGAAGCACGTACATTCCACTTGGCAAATCAGACGACGCCAGCCACCGCACCTCATGTACCCCTGCCACATACTCCCCACCAGCCAGTTGTGCTACCTCTCGGCCCAGCATATCATACACCGCTACCGACACCCGCGACGCCTCCGGCAACTGCAACCGCAACGCTATCGCCCCAGCAAACGGATTCGGCAACGGCCCCTCCAACGCAAAACGCTCCGGCTTCAGCTCGAACGCCACGGAAGGATCCAGATTCGCCACCAGCACGCCACCTTGCTCCGATGGACACGTTGTCGACACCTCAGCAAAATAGGTTCCCGTCGGCACGTTTGAATTTACCTGCTGGAATACCACCGACACGTTTGTCGGAGGACTGGAGCTGGGATCGAGCACATACGGTCCCATGCCCGTACCACTGAATGACTCGCCGCCAGTGCCCTGCACCGATACCACCGTAAGGTTGTTGAGCGCCGTAAAAAGAATCTGCTCAATGCCGTCGGGCGAGTAGAACGTGGCAATTCCCTGATTGCCTACCACCTGCTCCGACTGAATCACCGCCGGCGTGCATGTCGAGGGCTGAACCACATTGATTGTGGCCGTGCAAAGCGTCGTGATGATACCGTCCGACACCGTAAACGTGGCATTAAACGTTCCCAGCGCCGAAGCCGTCCAGTTGAACGTGGCCGTCTGCGGTGCCGGACCCACAGCCGGGTTCGGCGTTAGCGTTCCCCCAGGCGGCATACTCGTGGACGAAATGGTTACCGTGTTGCGGTTAGCATCTGCGTCGTCGGCATCACCCACAGCATCGTCGCCTGTGATTAAGATGCTGACTGGGTCGTTTAGATTTACTGTCAACGGCGAAGGTGGGTTGAACGTACAGGTTGGAAGCTGATTGCCAACGCCGCCGATCTTGAAAATCCAGTCCGTAGCCACCCATGCCTTGGGAGGATTCTGGCTGGGATCCACGCCAGGGTCATACTCTTCGATAATCACCTGCACTGCCCACAGCGAGTTTTCAGGAAAGGTTGCAGGATTGCTATTGTCCCATGTAATCACCCCAGTCATCGGGTCGATGGTCATATTGGACGGCAGCGATGGAATTCCTGACTCTTCATATGTGGCAAACCGGAAGCGGAGTTGATCACGATCCGGGTTTGTGTAGGGAAGGTTATAGGTTACCGGATTGCCTCGACCAATACCCACAAACGCCCCGCTGCTTGTGGTCACCGACACGTTGGTACCATTCACCAAGATTCGAGAACGCACTATAAAAGACTCATCAGCCGCATTTCTCAGCCCAGAAATCCGGCAACAGCCAGATATTACAACATCATAGGTTCCTGCTGCTGAGTACCGGTGTACGAAAATGGCCCTTGCAGCCACCCAATCTTCACCAGGATTAGCATCAAACCCTAAAATCTCAAAGGTTTCTCCAGGATCATCTCCATACCAATTTCCATCTCCTAAGTATACCGCCCACTCAGATGGAGGTGTTATCCTGTCGCCCACATTGGGCTCATTACCGTCCAGGAAGGAAAAATTCGTGCCCAGTGACGAGTACCGCCAAAACTCAAAGACGTAGAAGCGGACTTCGTTGAGTTTGCCGGTCGGTTCAGCATAGATGATGGCTCCCCGGAAGTGTGTAGCCCACGCCTGTTGGAATGGGAGCAGCCACAGCGCCATCACGCCAAGCAAGACGCTCAGTGGCTTCCAAGACTTGTAGAAGTACCACATACCCCTTTCCTCCTTCTTTTGGTTGACTGAAATGCCTCTTTGTGAGAAAAGGTATCTGCGCGTTTTTTCTAATACATTGCACTTAGAGCGCATGAATCGAGAGAGATACGACTTTCGCTTTCAGGATTTTTTCTCCCGTCAAATCTTTTTTTTGATACGCTTGGCGCAATCTATAAGCTTAATCTTAACTACTATAGATTGCTGCGTTTTTATCATATCCAGCTCCTGCAACAGGAAGGCCTATTTATCTGCTTCCATTTTGATGCGTTTTCGGATAAACGATGGCCTGCGCCTGCAGCGTCGGCGCTAAATGCAGTGCCTTAGCCAAGAAGCAACTTCTGGGAATCCGGAGGCAATTTAGCGACCGGTTGCCATAGGATAGGACGTTGCGACCAGAGGTACTTCCAGAGATCTGTTTCAAAGAGGGGGTGACACTCCAATCCTGTTGATTTCAGCGGCTCAGCGTCACCCACCGATGGCGCACCAGCCGGTGCCCTTCTTTTGCGAAGGCTTCCATTCGCACCAGGTAAATCCCGCTGGTCAGATATGAGGGGGGGGCCCAGACCAATGAGTACGCACCGACCATCTGTTGACCTTCGACCAGCCGCGCCACCTCACGGCCCAGCAGGTCGTAGACGCTCAGCCGCACGCGGGCCGATCGGGCGAGTTGCAGCGGGATCGTCACCGACGTGCGGGCCGGATTGGGATAGGGTGGCAGCAGCTGTACGGTAGGCCCCAGTGCCTCTGGTAACTCCGCGGTCTCGGTCAACACGTGGGGGCGTCCGCTGGCCATGTTGACCATCCCCTCGTAGGTGCGCGTCTGCGTCGAGGTAATCGCTGTCAGCCGGACATACCAGTAGCTGGAGTCCGGCGATGGTTCCTGATCGGTATAGTAGCCACCGCCCATGAGCTGGACGACCAGACTACGCACAGGCGTGTTCTCGTTGAAGATCAGGGCAAACGCAGGGTCGGCTTGGATCGAATCGGAAAGCGTCTGCTTTCCCCGATCGATCAGCGCCCTCATTGCCTGGTCGCTGTCGATGAACGGCTCGAGCACCGGCAGTATGCTACCCAGCCCCTCCCCGCTCAGCACCGAGGTGGTAGCACCCAGCGGATCGACACGCACCTGAATGCGTCGCGTCTGAGCAGGCGAGTAGAATTCATAGATCCACGTATAGGCTTTGCCGGAGCGGCGGGGACTGTTGGCGGCCACCAGACCGATCAGGTAGGCATCGGCAGCCAGCACCCGCGCCGAATCGCGGGCCAGTGCCAGCCGCTCGCGGGCCGTGGCCAGCGTGAAGGTGTGCATCTCCAGGGTAATGCCACCGGCGTTGGTATCCTGCAGCGTGACAGCATCAGGCATGCCATCGCCATTGGCATCGTAGTAACCCAGCGCCTCGATTTCGAGCCGGGCCAGGCTCCGGTAACGCACAGCAACCGGCCAGTAGGTGCCGGGACGTACGTATTCGACCTGATAGGCGCCCGAGGTGCCAGCCACCACGGTGGCTGCCGCCACATCCCAGGCGGCCACGGTCTGCGTGAAGTTCCGCAGCAGAAAGACCACCGTGAAGTCGCGCTCGTCCTGTACAGCGGGCGCTTCAGCCGCAAAGATCGGACGCCCCAACCCTGTGGCTTCGGCCTGCGCCAGCAACGTCCGCAGCGTGCGCGCCTGAGCGGCGGGCGGCCACGCCTGCTTGGCCGCCGGTACCGTGATCGTGCCTGCTACCTGCAACGTCCCAATTGTGGCGGCCGTCGTGTAGCGCAGCACGTACGGCGTCGTCATGTACCGGTTCGCTGCATTCTGCACGGCAAACACCAGCCAGGTGTAATCCATCTGCGCCTCGTGCGTGACAGTATAAACGACCAGGTTCGGACAGGTTTGGCCAGCGCCGACCGAAGGACAGTTGGTCCGGTTAGGCGTTTCCGGAATCAGATCCACCCGACGAATGCGCACGGCCCGCCGAGGCTCAAAGAGAAAAGCCGTGTTGAAGTCGGTCTGCTGCGAGACCGCATCGTTAAAATAAAAGCGGATCTCTGCCTCCAGAGGCACTCCAGCCGTCCCCGAAGCCGGCTCGGAACGCCCCACGATGAAAGGCTGGGCTTGCAACGCCGGACAGATGCTCAGACAGCAAAGCACCAGGCAGCACAGATGCCCTCGCATGGCGGCACCATGGTTCAAACTTCGTTGCCGCCAAGAAAGAAAACCTACGACACAAACACCATGGCGATTTGGCGCAAATACTTAACGGAGCTGTTTGCCGAAGACCAGCTCCAGCTCCCCCTCTGGCGGGTGGTCCAGTCGTTCGGCAGGGAATTCCCGATAGATGCGTCCGGCGTATTCAAAAGGTCCACAGGAAAAATAGTAGTCGTGCGTGCCGGGTCTCCGATACAGCACCATGCCTTCCGGCCGCCCCAGCGTGTGATAGAAACGCTCGAAGCGATGCAGAAAGACATCGACCCGATGCCAACGCACTTCGTCGTCAGTAAATTGAATACGGTACCAGTAGTGCACGCCCGCATGAGACGGCCGCGACGTTCCCGAGCGGGCTCGTTCTGGCGTTGGCGATGCGGCAGAAACGGACATCATCCCCCTTAGCAACGTTACGTAGATCCAACTTTATTGGGGGGATCGGCCGGATCGCGCCGAACTTAAGCCGTTAGGGAGCAGCAATAACGTGGAAAGCTTCAGCCGCCGATGGTGATCATCGGCCGATTGCGCATGCGCGCCAGGTTGTACATGCCGGCATGGCGGGCATGCTTGCGTCCGATGGCCGCGCTGATCAATGCCAGCAGCTCCGCGTCGCTGGCACCTTGACGCATGGCGTTGCGCAGGCTGATCTCGGCCCGACCGAACAGACACACCTTCAGGCTGCCGTCGGCCGTGATACGTAGCCGGTTACATCCTTCGCAGAAGGGTTCGGTCATCGAGGCAATAAAGCCCAGCTGCCCCTGATGACCGGGAATGCGAAACAGCCGGGCCGTGCCGTGCGGATCAAACGCGATGGGCTCGAGTGGATAGTGGGCCGCGATGCGGGCACGCATCTCGGCAGCCGGTACGAGCTGCGCGTCGTTCCAACCGTTGCCGTCGAATGGCATGAACTCAATAAAGCGCACCTCAACAGGCCGGTCTCTCGTCCAGGCGGCAAAATCCAGCAGCTCGTCGTCGTTGAAGCCCCGCAGCACGACGCAATTCACCTTGAGCGGCCGATAGCCTCGTGCAATGGCCAGATCGATGGCACGGAGTACCTGTTCGAAGCCCTTACGACGCGTGAGGATCTCGAAGCGCTCGGGTCGCAGCGTATCGAGGCTGATGTTGAGCTGCGTCAGACCGGCCGTTTGCAGGCGATCAAGCTTTTTGGGAAGGAGCAGGCCGTTTGTTGTCATCGCCAGCGTCCGGAGGCCGGACAGGCGGGCCAGCTCGGCCACAATGCGCTCGATTCCCTTGCGCAGCAGCGGCTCGCCCCCGGTCAGCCGGATCTTTGTCACCCCCTGCGCCACAAAAAGACGTGCTAGCCGGATGATTTCCTCATCAGTCAACAGATGCTCGGGCGGCGTCCAGTCTAGCCCCTCTTCCGGCATGCAGTAGCGACAACGCAGGTTGCAGTGTTCGATAAGCGAAATGCGCAGATAAGTGTGGCGCCGGCCAAACCCATCGGTAAGCACGTCCGCTTCCGAGCGCGCTGGATCGTACGTGAGACCGAAGTCTTCCGGAACCCAGGCAGGGTCTTCTGCCTGACTTGCGGCCTCGACGGGAAGAATCGGAAGCGCATAAACCATGACCGCCGCCTGCTGATAAAGCGCCAAGCCTGCCTCCAATTACCTAAAAATTAGCAACAAAAGCAAGCTCAAGAACCGGCATTTTGTAAGAAGACCGGCTCGAATTCGCGCAACGGCATGCCTTCGCGCGGCGAAACGCGGCGCCGGCTATCGCGCTCCAGCACCAGTTCGTAAACAACGCGATCGCTCCGATAAAAGCGCTGCTGGAAGTAAACCACTTTATGGCCGCTCGTGCACGAGGTGCGGTCGATGCGGAGCAGTGCCGCACCCTCAGGCACCTGAAGCCACCGGGCTACGTCGGCCTCGGCGTTAACGGCTACGATGCGATAGTAGCCGCGTATGATCGGAATGTCCAGCGCCTCCAGAATGCAGTAAATCGTTTCGTGCTCCAGATCTTTGCCTTCCAGAAACTGCGCATAAAACGGCGTCAGCCAGGTGCGATCAAACGCAATGGGCTCGTCGTTGCCCAGCCGCAGACGATCCAGTCGCACCAATGTGGCTCTCTCGGCCACGCCCAGGCGACTGGCCACTTCGCCCGACGCTGGCTCCGGCGCAAAATGCACGACCTGCGACCGGGCCCGGAGCCCGGCTCGGGCCATATCCTCAGCAAAGTCAGTCAGTCGGACCAACCCCTGCTGGATGTGCGAGGGTTGCTTCACAAAAGAGCCAACACCCTGACAGCGATAGACCAGCCCTTCGTGCTCCAGCGTCTGCAACGCCCGGCGCACCGTGATGCGGCTTACGCCAAAAAGACGACTCAACTCGTGCTCAGACGGCAGCCGATCCTGGGGTTTGTAAACGCCCTGCTCGATCTGCTCCCGCAGCCAGTCGCTGAGTTGCTGATGGCGGGGTTTTCCCGGTTGGAGCATGTGCCTTACAGTCTATGATCTTTCAAAACAAAAAATGCCTGCGCAGGCTTGAACGCGTTTTTCACCGGCAATTTCCTTTGAAATCTCCACTTTCCCTGTATCTTTGGGCGCATCTTTTCCTCAAGAACCAGACCTGAATGCTCAACCATGGAACAGACGCTAGCCATTCTCAAGCCCGACTGCGTACGACGGGGCCTTATCGGTGAGGTCATCCGCCGGATCGAAATGGCCGGCTTTCGCATTCGTGCCATGAAAATGGTGCACCTGACCAAAAAGGAAGCCGAGGGCTTCTATGCCGTACATCGGGGGCGGCCGTTCTTCGACGAGCTGACGCGGTTCATGTCGAGCGGTCCCTGTGTGCCGATGGTGCTGGAGAAGGAAAACGCCGTGGCCGACTTTCGGGCGCTCATCGGCGCGACCGACCCAGCCGAGGCGGCCGAAGGCACCATCCGGCGCGAATTTGCCGAATCCAAAGGTCAGAATATCGTGCACGGTTCCGATTCGGTTGAAAATGCCCGCATTGAAATCAACTTTTTCTTTCCCTCGATCGAACTGGTGGACCGCAGCTAACGGATTGCTGCTGGGGTTGTTGCTGGCGGGCTGTTTTACTTCGGCGCCTTCCGGACGGGTACGGACAGGTGCCGAGGTCCTGGCGGCCCGCCATTTTGATCTGCTGCGGGGCAAGCGCATTGGGCTCATCACGAACCACACGGCCCGCATCGACACGATGCATCTGATCGACCGGCTGATGGCCGAACCCGAGGTGCATCTGGTGGCGTTGTTTGCCCCGGAGCATGGCCTGCGGGGTACGGCTGCCGCTGGCGAGGAGATCCGGGATGGCCGCGACGTACGCACGGGCTTGCCAGTCTACAGTCTCTACGGCGCCACCCGAAAGCCTACGCCGGAGATGCTGGCCGGGCTCGACGTGCTCGTGTTCGACCTGCAAGACGTGGGCGCCCGCTGCTATACGTACATCTCGACGCTGGGGCTGGCTATGCAGGCTGCTGCCGAAGCTGGCATCCCCTTCGTCGTACTCGACCGCCCCAACCCCCTGGGGGGCACGTTACTTTCGGGCTTTGTGCTGGAGCCGGCGCAGGCGTCGTTCGTGGGACTGTATCCGATTCCACTCGTCTACGGACTGACAATCGGCGAGCTGGCCCGCATGATTCAGGGCGAGCGCCTGCTGCCAGGTCTGGAGCCTCTGGAGCTGATCGTCGTGTCCCTGGAAGGATGGCGCCGCACCATGCAGTGGCCCGATACCGGCCTGCCCTGGTGGCCCCCCAGCCCTAACCTACCGACGTTCGAGGCCGCGCTGGCCTATCCGGGCACCGTTTTCTTTGAGGCGGTCGATGGCAGCGAAGGCCGTGGCACCGATGCTCCGTTCCTGCAGGTAGGCACTCCCTGGGCCAACGCGCAGGCGCTGGCCGACACGCTCAACGGCCGTAGGCTGCCCGGGGTGCGCTTCGAGCCCATCTCATTTACGCCGCAGCCACGCCCGGGTGCTCCTCATCCCCGCTATGAAGGCCAGCAACTGCACGGCGTACACCTGCACATTACCGACCGCCGGGCGTTTCAGCCGGTCGTTACCGGCATACACCTGCTGCATGCATTCTACCACCAGGCGCCGCCAGCCGTTCGGGAAACGTTCATTCAACGACCAGACTGGCTGGCCCGACTGGCCGGCACCGAGCGGCCTTATGAATTACTCCGAAACGGGGCCTCTCCTGAAGCAATTGTGGCCAGCTGGGAAAAAGAAGTAAAAGCGTTCCGGCAACGACGCCAGCCCTATCTGCTTTACTGATCGTGCTTCGACGAGCGCGGCCGCCAGAGAATGGCCCAGATCACTTCCAGATAGCCGGCCACGATGACGATCGGTGCAATGTTGCGCGACCAGAAGCCGTCTAGCTCGTGCTCAATGGCCATGATGGCAAAGCCCACCACAACCAGCGCAATGCCAATCAACAGCAGGTGATAGTTCCGGCGCGAAAAAACCATAGGCCGGCTGCTCGAAGCGGTCGGGCGCGTGCCGGTTTGGGTTGCCGTGCGCGGACGAGCCATCTTGATTGCTCTTGGTTTGCTGCCTGGCGAACCTGAAGGTATCGGTTTAGGTTCCACCACGCGATGTATTTGCCCAAACGGCCCGCGACCATGCGTTTTGTTCACCTGCTATATGTCGCCCTGCTGGTAGCACTGAGCACGACCGGCCTGCACGCACCGGCCTCCCTCGAAGCCCGTCTGGAAGACGTTCGGGTCAGTCTGTCCGCCGAACATGCCTTCTGGGGCCTGTACGTCGTCGACGTGGAAAGCGGCCAAGTGCTGGTGGCGCAGAACGCCGAGCAGGGACTGCTTCCAGCCTCCACGCACAAGCTGCTCACCACAGCGGCTGCCCTGGACCTGCTGGGACCAGACTATCGCTACCAAACCGTCCTGTATTTCGTCGGTCAGGTGGAGGGCGCCACGCTGCGCGGCGATCTGATCCTGCGCGGCTCAGGTGATCCCACCTTCGGTAGTCCCTCTTGGTCAGGCCCCGACCCGCTTCGCACCTGGGCGCAGGAACTTGCTCGCATGGGCATTCGCCGTATCGAGGGCCGTCTTATTGGCGACGACAACCGCTTCGACAACCGCCCCTACGCAGATGGCTGGGATATCGACTACGTAACCACGCAGATCAACCTGGGGCTGGGTTTTGCCGTCGGCGGCCTGTCCTACCATGATAACGTAGTGCGGCTACGCATGCAAGCTACCCGGCCAGGTGCCCCGCTGGCATTCACACAGGAACCCTTCGAATATCTGACCATCGAGAACCGGGCCTACACGGCCGCCCGACGTTACGGGGAGGCCGTCCGGGTTGAGCGGGCGTTCGCCTCCGAACAGGTACGTCTGACCGGTTCGGTCCCGACCACATACCGGGGTACGATCGAACTGCCCGTTGCCAATCCGACCCGCTACGCCCTGGCGGCTTTCCGCCACTACCTGGAACAGGCGGGTATCACTGTGGCAGCTGAATTGTTCGACGTAGACGAACTACCGACACTGCCTCGCTACGACCAACGCCACGCACTACTTGTACACTTTTCGCCGCCGCTGGCCGAGATCGTGCGTCTCATCAACCACCAGAGCCACAACTTCTATGCGGAGCAGGTCTTTCGGACGCTCAGCCCGGACGGCTCGGCCGAAGGAGCTGCTCGGCGTATCCGTGCCTTCCTGCAGCGCCAGGGCATCGATGCCCGCGGACTTACCATTCGGGACGGCTCAGGGCTTTCCCGCAAGAACCTGGTCCCTCCGGCCGTGCTGGGCCAGTTGCTTGTGGCCATGCAGCACCATCCGAGCTACAATGTCTTCGTAGCATCGCTTCCGCAGGGTGGCACGCGTAGATCAACCCTTGAAGACAGGTTGCGCGACGTTCCGGTTCGGGCAAAAACCGGATCGTTACTGCACGTACGCACGCTGAGTGGGTACCTGACCACCCGAGATGGCCGCACGCTGGCTTTTGCCCTCATGGCCAACAACTTTACTGCGCCGGCTTCCCAGATCGTGCGCACCCTTGACGAAATGGTCCGTACGCTGCACACCACCCCCTAAATCATGCCAACGCTGCTGCTTTCTTCCACACAATTCGTTCGCATCCTGCGCACGACCCTCCAGGGCATGCTGGTGGTGGTGTTGCAGTGGCTGGTGCTGAACCGGCTGCGCCTCTGGGGCGCCTACCCAGATGCAGTGCTGCTGTTTGTGGCCTACCTTGGGCTGACCTATGGGCGTCGCGTGGGCCTGCTCGGGGGCTTTCTCAGCGGCTTTTTGCTGGACGCGCTGCTCGATAGCTGGGGGCTGCATGCCCTTGTCAAAAGCCTGGTGGGCTTTCTGATCGGTCTGTTTGCCCTCGAAGAGCCGGAAGCCTTTCGTCCGACACTCGGTCAGGCGTTTCTGGGCGGCCTGGTGCTGGCGCTCGTGCACAACGGACTGTTTGTGGCATTGCTGGCGCTTGCGGCCGGCACCCGCACCGCCTTCATGCTGGAAGCGCTCTGGCTGGGCGGTGCGCTGTATACGGCCTTTCTGAGCCTGCTCGTTGCGCTCGTTCGTAGAGATTAGGCTGTGCCGTTCGGCCTGCCGCCGGTCAGCGCTTAACGCATCTGCTCCAGCGCGCGCCGCAGGTCCGACACGATCCCGGCCGCTGTAACTTCTGGCCCGGCCCCTGGCCCACGCACCACCAACGGCGTGCGGCAGTAATAAGCCGTTGTGAAAGCGATCAGGTTGTCGGTAGCCTGCAGGTTGTAGAAGGGGGACTCAGGTCCGACGGCCTGCACGCCGACGGCCAGGCGGCCACCTTCGATCCGCCCGATATAGTGCAGGCGGCGTGCTTCGCGACGAGCTGCCTCAACACGCTCACGCCAGTAAGCATCCTGTTCGCCCAGTCGTGCCAGGAATTCTTCCAGCGGCACCTCGCACAGTTCGTCTGGTACCAGCGGCTGCACCGCTACGTCGCTGCGTTCGACGGGTAGTCCCAGCTCACGGGCCAGGATGAGCAGCTTGCGCGCCACATCTTCACCCAAGAGGTCGTCGCGCGGATCGGGCTCGGTATAACCAGCTTCGCGGGCCGCCCGCACTGCCTCGGAGAAAGGCACGCCTTCGGCCATCTGGTTGAACAGATAAGCCAGCGTGCCTGAAAAGACACCTTCGATTCGCTGCACCTGATCGCCGGCCAGAAGCAAATCCTGCAACGTTGTGATGACCGGAAGTCCGGCGCCAACGGTCGTCTCATAGCGGTAGGGTACGCGGCGTTCCCGGGCAATCTCGCGCAGGCGTCGGTAGAAATCGTACGAAAGCGTATTGGCGCGCTTGTTGGGCGTAACGACCGCCACGCCAGCTGCGAGCAGATCTGGGTACCGGCGGGCCACCTCTTCGGAAGCCGTCGCGTCGACCACCACGAGGCGGCGCGGCCGCTCGGTGGTCAGCAGTTGCACCAGCCGGTCCAGGTCCATGGGCTCGCCTTCGGTGCGCAGCCGCTCACGCGCTTCATTCCAGGGAATACCGGCCGGTTGCCAGAGCATGCGTTCGGCAGTTGCCAGTCCGGCCAATCGGAGTTCAAGCCCTTCTTCTTCTTTGAGTTGCGGGATCTGGCGGGCCAGCATGTCCAGCAGCGTCCCTCCAATTACGCCGGTGCCGATCAGAAACAGATGGGCGCGCATCGTGCGCAGGATGAACGTTTCGTGCAGGGCCTGCACGGCCCGCTGGGCATCCCGCTGGGCGATGACAGCCGAGATGTTCGTCTCGGCGGCCCCCTGCGCAATGGCCAGCACGTTTACGTTGGCCTGCCCGAGCGCCGAGAACATGCGGCCGGCCAGTCCCGGCTGGTGGCGCATGCGGTCGCCTACCACGGAAACCGTCGCACATTCGGGCACCAGGTAGATGCGCCGAATGCGACCAGTCTCCAGCTCGAAGGCGAAGGTGCGTCGGAGGACGTCCAGCGCCGTCTCAGCATCGGCGGCCCGCACGCCCAGACAGAGGCTCTGCTCGCTCGAAGCCTGCGAGACCAGCAGCACGTTGATTTTATGCGCAGCCAGCGCCTGGAAAGCCCGTCCCGTAAGCCCCGGCGCCCCCAGCATACCTGCCCCTTCGAGCATGAGCACGGCTACGTCTCGGATGGCTGCAACGGCCCGGACATACCATGGCGGCGGTGGGGCCTCGGCCGTAATTAGCGTGCCAGGTGCCGCCGGATTCAACGTGTTGCGAATGCGCAGCGGAATCCCTTTCGCCTGCAGCGGCTCCATGGTGCGCGGGTGCAACACCTTGGCACCGAAATAGGCCATCTCGGCCGCCTCACGGTAGCTCAGGTGCGGCAGCACAAAGGCCTCAGGCACCAGGCGGGGATCGGCCGACATCACGCCATCGACGTCCGTCCAGATCACCACCAGTTCGGCGTCCAGTGCTGCTCCCAAAATGGTGGCGGTATAGTCACTGCCCGAACGCCCCAGCGTGGTGGTCACCCCCTCCGGTGTGGCCCCGATGAAACCAGTAACCACCACGATCTGACCTTCGGGGATTGCGGCAAACCGCTCGCGGATCAGCTGGTTGGTGGTGGCAAAGTCAACGTTGGCCTCACCGAAGGTATCGTCCGTGCGGATCAACTCGGTAGCTTCCAGCGCGATGGCCTCACGGCCAGCTGCCCGAAAGGCAGCCGCCACCAGCGGTGCCGAGAGCCGCTCGCCAAAGCTGATGATCGCGTCCCGCGTTCGGGGCGTGCACTCGCGCAGCAGGTACAGACCGTCGAGCAGTTCAGTTAGCGCCTGCCAGTGCGCGTTAAGCTGGGCTTCGAGGGCCGTTCGTTCTTCCGGGAGCACGAGCGCTTCCAGCATCTCCTGATGCCGCTGGCGGAGCATCTCGATCGTCGTGCGGTGGGCACCGGTGCGGGCCAGCGCTGCATCGATGCAGCCCAGCAGCTGATCGGTCACGCCACCCAACGCCGAGACCACCACGACGCACCGAATCGTTTCCGGTTCGGCCTGCATGAGCTGCACCACACGTCGGATACGGTCGGCCGTGGCCACCGATGTCCCCCCAAACTTGTGTACCCGAACGGGACGCGCTACCGTCATCGTCGCACCATTGATTTTTTAGCGGTTTAGCCGTGGAATTTACAATGTGACCTTGCGCTTTCCGTTTTAAAGACGCATTAAATCGTTGAAAGCGCTTTGCATCAGGGGCCGTGAAAAAACGACGCAGGAGTGCTTCTGACATTGACGCGAGCGGAGCTTTTTTTGTAAGCTGGCGTTCCAGCAATCGCAACGTGGGGCCATAGCTCAGTTGGTAGAGCGCCACAATGGCATTGTGGAGGTCGCCGGTTCGAATCCGGCTGGCTCCACCGCGAGGCGGGACGCCATCGGCAGCGTCCCGCTTATTTCTTGCTTGCACGCTGCCCCAGCACTTTCTGCAAACCCGGTTGGTGCAGACGGACGGGCTGCGCCCGACGTGCCTCGGTCTTAATGTTCAGCACTTCCACAAACAGCGAGAAAGCGATACCACTCACGCGGGATGTGCTGTCCAAATCCTTCGGCCACCCGCATTACCCCAATCAGCAGCAAGAAGCGCAACACCAGCATTTTGATCCTCGAATGCCGCGCAATGCATGCGACGCTGTCGATGTCTGGCCCTGACCAGGCTTCGGGACTGATCACGCAGTCAAAGAATGGCACGACATGTCCTCTAAGTTCAGCGTTTCTTCAAACAAGACGTTTCCATTCGCTCCATTCTATGATTTTTTCGTACGCTTCTAACGAAGAAGGCTGGTAGATACGCGGCTTAAAGCGTAACTTCGCTAAGCTAAAAGCCCTTTTTGTCCTGAAATTCTCACAGGAAATCGGAGCCGACCATGCCGACCGCCAAACTCATCCTTGACGATACGACCGTCGAGCTGCCCGTCGTTGTGGGCACCGAAGGCGAGCGAGCCATCGACATTCGTAAACTACGGGCCGAGACGGGCTACATTACCTACGACCCCGGCCTGGCGAACACGGGCTCGTGCCAGAGCAGCATCACGTTCATCAATGGCGAGGCTGGGGTTCTGCGCTACCGGGGGTATGCCATCGAAGATCTTGTGGAGCACTCGTCGTTTGTCGAGGTGAGCTACCTGCTTATCTACGGCGAGCTGCCCACGCGCGCGCAACTGGAGCAGTTTCAGGATCGGCTGACGCACCACAGCCTGCTCCATGAGGACATGAAGAAATTCTTCGAAGGCTACCCACCCAGCGCGCACCCCATGAGCGTGCTCTCGGCCATGGTGGCCTCGCTTTCGACTTACTACCCAGATTCGGCGGATCCGGAGATCACCGAACTCAACATGGTCCGCCTGCTGGCCAAGCTAAAGACAATTGCCGCTTTCTCCTACAAAAAATCCATTGGCCAGCCCTACATTTACCCGCGCAACGACCTGAGCTATACGGCGGACTTCCTGCACATGATGTTCGCCGTGCCTTCGGAGCCCTACGAGGTGCCGCCGCTTTTCGAGAAGGTGCTGGACGTGCTGCTGATTCTGCACGCCGACCACGAGCAAAACTGCAGCACCTCGACCGTGCGTATGGTGGGCAGCAGTGGCGCCGACCTGTTTGCTTCCATCTCGGCGGGCATCAGCGCGCTGTCCGGTCCGCTGCACGGCGGGGCCAACCAGGCCGTCATTCAGATGCTGGAAACGATCTATCAAAATGGCGGCAACTACCAGAAGTATATCGAAAAAGCCAAGGATCCAAACGATCCCTTCCGGCTAATGGGCTTCGGCCACCGCGTCTACAAGAACTTCGATCCGCGGGCGCGGCTGATCAAGAAGCTTGTGGATCGGGTCTTCAACGAGATGGGAATCAACGATCCATTGCTTGAAATTGCCCAGAAGCTGGAAGAGGCTGCGCTTCAAGACGAATACTTCATCGAACGCAAGCTGTACCCGAACATCGATTTCTACAGCGGCATCCTGTACCGGGCTATGGGCATCCCGACAAACATGTACACGGTGCTGTTTGCGATGGGCCGCCTGCCCGGATGGATTGCCCAGTGGAAGGAGATGCGGGAAGATCCACACACACGCATTTACCGGCCACGCCAGATCTACCAGGGCGCCACACACCGGCCCTATGTACTCATCGACCAGCGGGGATAGGTCGAAGCTTTACAGCGCCTCCCCTCGCGGGAGGCGCTTCTGTATCGGCCGCAGCAGCTAAATTTTGATGCCTAAAATGGAAACAGCGCTGCTTGCTTCCCACATCCGAGCGCATTCCGTAAGGCCTTATTGCTACAAGTAGCTTGAGGAAAGGGGGCGAAGAGGTGTTGGGGCTCAGCGCTATGCTGGAATTCGCTGCCGGCCGCGTCCTGTAAACACCGCTCCCCCTCTCGGGGAAGCTGGCACAAAGGGCCTGAGGGGGTGTTGATCAGACGACCCTCCCCCTATCCCCCTCCCTAAAAGGGAGGGGGAAGTATGTTGGCAGAAAGCACCAGTGCTGAAATGTGCGCAGGTACATTGGCAACAGGCTTCGGCGCGGCAATAGGCGCAAGCGTCCGAATCCACCACCAACCGCAGCCCACCAAAACCGCTCCCCTTTCCAGGGGGAGCTGCCGCGAAGCGGCGGAGGGGGTTCTTCCTAAACTACCCTTCTGGGCTGCCCTGTGCCTATTTGTGTACGCCACAAAACAATCGTGAAACGAAGTGGCGCACAGTGGACGGCACGCAGCATGCGTCTCGTTCCTGACTACAAACGCACCGGTCTGCTTACTTCCCTGAAAGATGCGCACGGAGAAAGGCCAGCGTGTGCTCGATGAGTTCCTGGGGAGGCCCCGGCATTTCAGCGGCCCGGCAGGTTAGCTCGATCGTCTTGCGATACTGATCCAGATAGGCCCAGCAATCGGCGCAGGCCTGCAAGTGCATCTCGAAGGCTGCCTGCGTGCGCGCGTCCAACGCGCCATCCAGATAGGCTGCTAAGAAACGGTTCACCTCTTCAC